>Ga0082212_10000238_pt1 | contig 80853 bp, 57 predicted proteins | sample TergutNt197P3_FD_71548 | JGI IMG/M metagenome (GOLD analysis project Ga0082212, IMG submission 71548) | Neocapritermes taracua P3 segment gut microbial communities from Petit-Saut dam, French Guiana - Nt197 P3 | ecosystem: Host-associated > Arthropoda: Insects > Digestive system > Gut ...
GGTCGCGGTTTTTTCAAGCGACAAAAACAGCAAAACCGAATTGGCGGATATGTTGAAGGCCGAAGGCTTTGCGATATACTGCATGGAAAAAAACGCAAAATCGCGCGACATATTCGAAGTGGAATTCGCCGAAAAGGCTGTTTTTGTGATAGGCGGAGAGAAGCGCGGCATATCCGGCGATTTTCTGCAAAACGCCGACGAAATCGTAAAAATCCCCTATGCGAAACCTTTTGCGCATTCATTGGCCGCCCAGAGCGCGGCGACTGTCGTCTCCTATGAGATCCATCGGCAAAGAACGGGCAAACGATAATAATTTTACGGACGAATTTCCAAAATAACATCTAAAAAACGTGGAAGGGATTATGTAAATATATGGTAAAGAAGATAACGCCTTTTTTAATTGCCGCGCTGCTGATGGCGTTTTTTGCAGTTTGTTTTATGCTGCCCTCCGGCGCATTTGACGGAAACGATTACGGAGGAGGCGGCGGATACGACGGCGGCGGCGGTTACGATGGCGGAGGAAGCTACGATGGCGATGGCGGCGAATTGACGTTGGAGGGCCTCATCGCAATAGTCATTTTCATCGGGATCGTCGTGGTTATTGTGTTTGTCAGCGACAAAACAAAGAAGAAGCGTCCGGGAACCCAAACCGGCGCGGTAAGGCCAAGTTCAAACGAGGGCCTGCACATAAAACTTCCGGACAGAACCGCCCAGATAGAGGGCATCATCAAGGGGCACGACATCAATTTTTCCGCAAGCGACTTTATGTCTTTTGCCAAAAGGGTATACATAGATATACAGACCGCGTGGTGCAAGCGCGACTTGACACCTGTGCGCGTCTTTTTGCACGATAACCTGTACGATGCGACAACCAGGCAAGTTCAGGCAAAAATCGACCAGGGCGTGATCTACCACTACGAGAGCATGGTCGTAAATACCGCATATCTTACGAGCTACGCCAAGGACGGGCAGTTCGAATATCTCACGGCATACCTCAACGCGAGGATGATAGACTGGCAGGAAGACGAAAAAACGGGGCGTATTTTGCGCGGGGACAAAAACACGCGCTGGGATTTGCGGTACAAGATGAAATTCATGCGTTCGTCGGGAGTGGTGACGAAAGAGGAAACCGCCGAAGAGAGAGGGCACAAGTGCCCGAAGTGCGGCGCGCCTCTTGAAATGACGTCGTCGGCGAAGTGCGCGTATTGCGATTCGGTCGTGACGACGGGGCAGTACAGCTGGGTGCTTTCGGATTTCGGCACGGTCAGAAACGACACCGTCGACGAGGGGATCAGGACGGAGCAATAATTTTGAAGCGTAAGAAAACCACAATGAAAAAAGGACAAAATGTCCTTTTTTCATTTGTCATACCGGATTGCCCGGTAGATTGTCAGGCCGATTTCGAGAAGCAAGGAAAATAACGTAATCGCGAGAACGAAAAGATTGGCATAACCCAGAGCGCCCCCTATCTTTTCGGCGTCGGCGCCTTTTATCATAATTTTTGCGTTGTCCACAAAAACAGGGTTCATTATGCTGCTGTTTGCAAAGAACAATACGGCCGATATGCCCGCAAGAATATGCGCCGCGAGTGTTGTAATCGCCACTCGTTTGCTGTATCTGCGATCGATTAGTTTTACAGCCTCGCGGAAAGTGCCAAACGCCGCCCACAAAACAACCAAATACCATGCCGACTGAATATATTTTTCGTCAAACACCGGAATCCATCCCGTGCTTTCGGTATAACCTCCGATGAGGTAGGGGAAACCCAAAAGCAACGCTGCTGCGGCGATATGCCATAAAATTCCGATGACTGGCTCATGTACCTTGATTTGCGCCCGCTTGTCGGGAACAGGCTGGAGCTTGGATAAAAAATCGTCCCCGCTGAGTTTGACTTTTTTGCGCTCCATAATGACAAAAACAAGTGTCACGCACATGAAAGCGTGAACAGCGGCGCTCAAGGCCCCCGATATGGCGCCTGCGACCATTTCGGCTATGAATTCATACATTTCACGGGGTGGCTGCCATTTGACAAATGCGGAAAGAAGCGTGGCAAAAGCCACCCCTGCCGCGGCAACTGGCAAAACGATTTTCAATATCTTTTTGAACCATATCAAATAGATGCCGCTGATGAGCGCCTTGTTTTCATCGCCGCTGTATTTTGCGGCTAATTCCTCCGGCGCGCCGAGTCCACCCAAAACGGCGCGTATATCCTCGTCTTTTGGCTGGGATTCGCCGCACCGGGCTTCGAGCAGTTCCGAGATCATGCTCTCGATTTCTTTTTCCACTTCCGGCTGCGATTTCGCCGGCAGATGACAGATAACGGCGTAGATATATCTTTTTGTCAGATCGTTGCTCATTTTTTAGCCTCCAATATTTTATTCATGTTTTGCGTGGTTTCAAACCAATGTTTTTTCAGTTCCGTCAATACCTCCTTGCCGAAATCGGTCAGTTCGTAATATTTGCGGGGTTTTGCGGAATTTGTATTCCATTTGCTGAAAAGCAGCCCCTGCCCTTCCAAGCGCCTGAGGAGCGGATAAAGAGTATTCGCCTCAATGGAGATCCCGGTTTGCGAAAGCTTTTCGATCAGACCGTAGCCGTAAGTCGATTCCCTTAGATTTGCGAGCACGCAGAGAATTACCGTCCCCCGGCGGAGCTCTCCTAAAAAGCTGTTTACTATTTCGTCCTTATTCAAAATACCGCCACCCAACAAAAAAGATTGTGTGTATTACTATTATATAGTGTATCACACAATATGTCAAGGGGTAAAATGAAATTTTTTCAAAAAAAATAAACAAATCAAATAAAACCAAAGTGAGACTTTTCCTGTTTTCGTTCGCTTAATATATGCAGGGACAAAAATTAAAATATCAAAAAAGGCAGGTGGAAAAAAATGGATGATGCCGCGATTTTATACCGGCGGTATTTGGAGGGCGAAAACGACGCGCTCGAGGAGCTTGTCAAGATGTACAACGACAGCCTGATATTTTATGTCAACGGGTTCGTGAACAATATATCGGTTTCCGAAGATATAGCGGCGGACACATTCGTCGAGCTCATCGTAAAAAAAAATCGCTTCAAAAACGATTATATGTTCAAGACATGGCTGTTCAAGATAGCGCGAAACAACGCGATCGATCACCTGAGAAAACAATCAAAGCGGCAGGCCAAACCGATTGAGGATTTGGAAAACGAGCTTTCCGACAAGGAGACGCTTGAAAACGCGATGATCAAGGACGAGCAAAGCAGGCAATTGCACAACGCGATGGAAACTATGCACAATGAATACCGAAACGTCCTGCATTTGATTTATTTTGAAGACATGAGCTACGAAGCGGCCGCCGCCGTGTTAGGCAAAAACGTCAAGCAAATCGCAAATCTCGTTTACCGCGCAAAGCAAGCGCTCAAATCAATATTGGAAAAAAGGGGGTTTATCTATGAGAACATATAAAGAGCAAACCGCGCTGATACTTGAAAAGATAAGTCGGCGCGACGGCGCGAAAAAAAAGCGCATGAAATATATTTATTCGCTTTCGGCTCTGGCGGCTTGCCTTGCGCTCGCTTTTGCGATTTATGCGCTGCCTGTGATTGTGAATATGCGAGAGCCTGACGATGCGCATGGCGGCGGCGAGGGGCCGGGAAATTGCGTTCATATTGTGCCCGGTTTGGGCATAGGCGAAAATTATCACAGCATAGATATTCTTTTCGCGGCCTTTATTTATGATCCCGCCGACCCCGGCGCATTTGACAGATGGGCAAAGGAAGCGGGCAGATTGTCTGCCGAATATGCGACAAAGCAATGCGGGTCGCGCTATTTCACCATGGATTTTTTCATACAATATTTCGGCATAAAGCGCGAAGACTTTGAAAAATTATACTATAACACATATCTGTATTCGGTATTCGACTATGATATCGATGTGCTGTACAGCGGAGACAAAGACGCAGTCGAGCGATACTATGCAAAAATCACCCCCGAACGCATAGCGGAAATGGAATCCCGCGCAAATCTGCGGGCCGCCAAAGACGAGCTGGTTCAAAAAACATTCGGCGTGATCATGCTTGACGGCGAAACGGCGAGCAAGGAGTACGAAGAATGGATCAAGAGCCTTGACAAGGAGGGTATCATAGGGTGGCTGGACGAACATATTCCGCAAGAGCAGGGTTGGTTTCTCGCGGCAAATTCATTGTGGGAGATCGATGAATTTATGGATTATTGGGGAAATTCCGAAAATATCCCCGTCGCCGCGCCGGACTCGGATTTGGCGCCTCCGGCCGCCTAAAAATTTGCTGTATTTTAAATTTGAACTTCATGATTTTTTTCAGTTTGCTCTTTTAATTTTTTTATTCTTTCGATGTCAAGCTCTGTCAATTCTGATATCAATTCCAAAGCCAATCCTTTTTTTATTGCATTTATCGCCAATTTTTCTTGGTTTTCCTCCCAGAGGAAGTTGACATCGCTTTCGCTCAGGTATTTCACCCGCGATTTCGCTTCGTATAACTGCATACTGCTCACCTTCTCTATCCTTTCCGCGTCTGCCGCAACTTTCATGTACTTCCCGTACAGCATCTCCCCGAATCCGCCCCCGCCGTGCTTTTCGCGGAACTTGCGCAAGTCGTCCGTGGTCTGCACCCTCAGAAACTCGCACAATACGTTCAGGTTCGCGTTGCCCGTCGCCTTGTATAGCCCCAAGTTCAGCTCCACCACGCTCAGCAGGTCGCTGTACTTCACTATCGCGCCATCGATCTCCGCCGCCATGTAGTACCTCGTCAGGAGCTGGCCGCCGCCGCGCGGGCCCCGCTCGAAGATGAACGTCACCACGCACGTTTTCAATGCGTCGTACCCGAAGTTCCTGACCTCCTGACCCCCCACCGCCCGGCATGCGTAGTACACAAGCCTGTTGCGGATCATCTCGCCCGCGTACCCGTTCTGCATATCGAGGCTGTATATCTTGTCCCCCTCGCCGTACACGTCGAACCTGATTTTGTTGTATATCGCGCTGCCCATCCGGTTCTCCTTCTCGCTCACCACATAGGCACCATCGTCGAGTTCATCCCCCAGCACGCACTTCACCGTCGCCCTGAATATCTGCCTGTCCTCGAAAACCAGCCCGAACACCACATAGTTCGATGGCCGGTTTTCGTTCGTCACCGTTAGCTCTTCCATGTATTCACCATCCTTTGACGTGTTCTATTGTACCATATTTTTGCCCGTTTTGCAACAGCAATTTTACATGGATCGCAAATTTATATTATCGCGCTCAGCATCACAGCACCCTTTTGATCGTATTCGGGCTGTACGTGGCGAAAATCTGCTCAAAATTCGCCATCGCGCTGTCGCTCTCGAAAATACTTACAGGCACGGCGCGATTAAACTGCCGTGCCTGTCTTTGGGAACATGGATATTTAAGTTAATCGTTAAAAACCGTGCTAACATCAATGCCTTTTTCTTCGACTTCTTTTTTCCAGTCAACGATTTGCTTTTCACTCCATTGTGTCCGCTTGGGTTCAAGTTCGACGGATTTTTTGTAATCACGAACGGCATCAGCATACCTTTCAAGTTTCCAAAAAACAAGGCTACGTTCGTGATAAGCGTGCTGATTGGTTGCATCCATTTCCATGTAACGGTTGTAATCTTCGATTGATTTATCGTAGTTACCCAATTCATGATGTACCCAGCCTCTGCGAATGAAGAACAGGGGTTTAGTAGCGTCCAGTTCGATGGCTTTATCGCAATCGGTCAACGCTTCTTCCCAACGCCCGATTTCTCTTTTGAAGAAGCCCCTGCTTTCCCATAATTCGGCGTTTTGCGGGTCTGCGTCAATTTTTTGATTGTATTCAGCCATAGCGTCATCGAACATTCTAATTCCTGTGCGGTTTTCAATGACTTTCAACTGCCCGCTGTCATCTTCGCAGAAGGTGTACTCTGCTTTGCCCACATAGCCGCCCGGCAAGCCGACGGCTTCGTAACGGCGCAACAAACCAGGATTTACAGGCATATAGCCCTCCCCTGTGCCTTCGTAACTCGTCAGTTCATAAATCGCCTGCAATTCGCCGTTTTTGAAATGGTTGACTAACTTGACTATCCCAATACCGGGGGCAAAGCAATAATCTTTTTTGCCAACTAAATGGTCGTAACCGCTGCCTTGACTGGCTTGTATGTCAAGCGCAACTTTCAGACAATCCTCAAAACGCCCTGCTGCCGTTTCAATAACTCCGGCGGATTCGACGGCTATGTCGGTAGTCGCCGCCAACCAGTTTTCAACTATCACCCGGGAAGAAGCGCCAACGCGCCATTCATCGTTCCATATATAGTCGGTGGCAGAGCTTAAAAATCCCAATATATCGTTGCCAAGGAGCGAATAACAGCCGTCATGGTCATTTGTGTTCTTCCACTCGAAGGCGTAAGTGCCGTCATATCCAGATTGCGAAATTTTACCGTCCTTTATGGTCATATCATAGGGTCCGAAGAAGTTCCAATGCCCGGAAAACTTGCCATTTTTGGTGTATCTGGTATCACCCTCAAAGATACGGCTCATACAATCTTGAGCGGCGGCGGCATATAACTTGCGGAACGGAGTATCCGCCAATTTCTCTACTCGTTCCATAATGGCACTTACATCTTTTAATCCGTTTCCACCATCATGGTATTCGTTAGCTAATTGAATTACATTATCGTCCCAATCCAATTCCGAAAAAGATTTTCGAGGGCTTCTTATTCCCGTTTTACTTTCAAGAATTTTACGCACACCGTTATCGTCGTCGCAGAAATGCAACTCAACTTTGCCTACATAGTCGCCGGTGAGGTTTTGGGCTTCGTAGCGACGGAACAAACCTGCTTCAATGGGCATATAGCCGCTTCCCGCTCCCGTATAGGCCGTAAGGTCATATACGGCTTTGATTTTGCCCTGTTTAAAGTGATGGACGCTTTTTACAATCCCGATTCCGGGAGCGAAATAATACTCTTTTTCACCCGTGAAGTAATCCGAAGTATAACGTCCGTTTTGCTTTACATCGAGGAAAACTTTCAGGCAATTGCCGAATCTGCCCGCGGCGGTTTCAATCATTCCGGCATCTTCCACGATTACTTCAGTGACGGTGTTATAGTAAGCCCTGCCTTCCATTGTCATTTTAACGCCCGGCTTCCAATCATAGCGCCAAAAACAACCCACGGCGCTTTTGAGCATATCCAGCATGAACGTCCCCAGAAGCGGATATGCCCCTGTTCCAACCACTCGGCAAGGCAGTAGTGCATTTCCGGCGTTTCCGGCATATCGCTGATTTTTGCCAATATCGCTTTGTAGTCTGCTTCAAAGCCCTCGTTTGAACGATTATACCGTTCTTTGATTTGAGCCATTTCAACCAACAGTTCGGCGGTGATTTTCTTAGCTTGTTCTGACATTTGCATCATACCCTTTCTTATTTTTTCGCGCCCTTCGTGAAGCCGCCATTTTACTGTTCCGGCGGATATTTTCAACTGTCGGGCGATTTCTTCAATGGATGAAGAATCAAAGTAATGGAGTTTTATCACGATTCTGAGCTTTTCAGACAGGTTTTCTATTGCTTCGTGCAAACTATCGTAAGCGCCGGGAAAGAGTAGGCTTTCCGGGTTATAGGCGTTATCTGTAACCGTATGTTTTATATGTTCAAGGCTAATGCTTTCCCTATGTTTTTTGAGATAGTCTTTGGCTTTGTTTGAAGCAACATGATAAACCCACGGACCAAATTTATCCGGTTCTTTTAAGGTATTGAGTTTTTGCCAAGCGGCTAAAAATGCATCCTGCGCTATGTCCTCTGCCAAATGAACGTTTCTTAACACAGAATAAGCCGCAGAGAAAACAATACGCTGATAACGCAGCACAAGCTGGTTAAAAGCGTCGTTGTCACCATACATGGTGGATTCTATTAGAGTTTCGTCTGTATCGTCGGCTGTGTAGTTCCCATGCATTCCTAACCCCCCTTCGTCCTTGGTTTTTTTGTCTTTTGCTATATAGACGAAATCGAAAAGCGAAAGGTTGGGTTTGTTGGAAATATTTTTATTTATTTTTTGCACGATAATTTATTCGTCATCATCGTCGCTTTTTTGCTCATAAAAATATTCAATTGTTCCCAAACGCCGAGCGGAAGCGTCTTTTGCGTAAAACAACCTTGCTTCATCGGAATTTAATGGCAAAATTTCAATAAAATGCGACCAACTTAATTGTGACGCCAGCTCCGTCACAATTCGTTTTCCGTAAGTGGCACGACCGCCGTCAAGCACTATGGAATTGACGTAATGCCCAACTTCCCAGTACATGAGCGTGATTTCGCTGTTTGCAAAAACGCCCGCACGGTATAGTGAAACAAGTTGAAAAGAAACCACCCCGCCGACTTTGTCGGCACCCCTCCAAGGAGGGGTGGCAGATGCGTGAGCGTCTGACGGGGTGGTTTTCAAGTAGAACTACTATATTTCCTTGATTCGATAATGTTGGCAACTCTGCACAGTCTGTGGGGCTCTTTTGCTGTAATATTTCGCACAAGGCGCTTTCGTTTGAATTTGTTAGAGTCCGCCGCGAAACATGCAATAAATAAAAAACATAAGTAGGAAAAACGCCAGCGATAATAAACTAAACCCAATCACGAGAAACACTTTCTGATATGGCCGCTTCCCATATTCGCGGTGTTTATCAATTTCGCTGAGTGTTTTGCCCTCGTAAAAAGCAACGATTTCTTTGTACGACTGAATATCGAATTTCTTTTTTAGCTTTTCAATCCGAAATCCATAAAACGCCGCCATGCCGATAATCACACCCCAAGCTCCGATTCCGATGTATGAATATATCGACAATCCAAACGCCAACATAGGCCATAGCATAAGCGGAAAAGCCGATAAACTCGCACTGAAAAACAATATGTTAAAAATGATGCCGTTACGCTTAAAGTATTTTATGTCTTCGGTTTTGATTTCTTCTTTCATCTGTTCAATATCTCCTTTGATCAATAAGTCAAGAGCCGATTGCGAAAGACGAACATGTTCGATATTATGCGGGGATATTGAAATCAAAAATTTTGGTTTCCCTCCGCTTTTGAACCCGTTTGCTGTAGGGTACGCGCCCCTGCGCGTACCGCGAATTTGATTTCATGTCGATTTTGCCAGCGGTACGCGCAGGGGCGCGTACCCTACTACATTCTTCTTGTTTCGCCATCGCCTATCAATAAGTCAAGAGAAACGCCAAAGAGAGAACTCAAAAGCACCAAGCTTTTTAGATCGGGGTAATTTTTGTCGGTTTCCCAGTTTGAAACTGTTTGACGCGATACGAATATCCGCTCTGCCAATTCTTCTTGTGATACCTCCATTTCCGAACGGTATTTTTTTATTTGTTTTCCAATCTCCATTCAAGCATCCTCCTGCGCTTATATTATAGCAGCAGAATAGAAATATATCTATCAAAGGTATTCGACATCGCCGTATTTTCGCATGGCAAAATTGTTTGACAAGTCTGTATTTTTGGTTTCGGACTCACTGCGTTAAACAAAAAATATCACAAATAAGTCCGAAAATCTGCTTGATGACACGTTTATGCGATTCCGATTGCCGACAAACATAAATAATTAGCTCTCCTTATTTCGAGATAAAGCGCGATCGGATTTCATATTTAATACAGCTTGCAGCTCAATATCCTGTTGGCGTTGTCCCAGGTGACCGCGCCGTAAATTTTCAGCAGCTCGAAATCGATGAACATATAGCCATTTATCGAGTAACTCTCCACCAGCATGCCCGACAGGTACACCTTGATCGCCGACATGACATATTTCGCCTTGAGGTCGCCGGGCTTTTTTCCGGGCGGAATGCCCTCGAAGGGAAGCGGATTCATCGCCTTGTCTTTGTTTCGCTCCACTTTCAGCGTCTTTTCGGCTGCGTTCCATGCCACGTCGAAGCCATACCCCGCCAAATCCTCGACGATTATTTGCGCGTAGCCGTTGATGTTGCTTATCGGTATGGGCTGGCCGTCGATATATGCCGTTATGCTCGTGTACACCACGTCGCCTATCGGTTCGCCTATCCTCGGCGTTTTGGGCGGCTGGGAGGGCTGCGTCGCCGTTTGGGGCTGCTGAGAGGAAGGCTGACTCGTCGGTTGCTCCGTGGCGCCGCCATCCATGATCTTTACAGGGGTGTAACTGTTCGTTATCGTGCCGTCGCCGAGTTGCCCATAACCGTTAGTCCCCCAAACCCACAGGCTGCCGTCGGTCTTGATCGCCATCGTGTGTTCGCCGCCCGCCGAAACCTGCGCCACGTTGTCCATGACGAATACCGGCGTGTGCCTGTACTCCTCCTCTATCATGCCGTCGCCGAGTTGCCCATAACCGTTATACCCCCAAGCCCATAGGCTGCCGTCGGTCTTGATCGCCATCGTGTGTTCGCCGCCCGCCGAAACCTGCGCCACGTTGTCCATGACGTGCACCGGCGCGTACCTGCCTGTCGTCGTGCCGTCGCCGAGTTGCCCATAACCGTTATACCCCCAAGCCCATAGGCTGCCGTCGGTCTTGATCGCCATCGTGTGATATTCGCCCGCCGAAACCTGCGCCACGTCGTCCATGATGTGCACCGGCGCCCATTTGGGCATTACGAAATATGTTCCCATAGTTGGATTAAATATTGCCTCAGTGCCGTCACCGATTTGGCCACTTCCGTTATACCCCCAGGCCCATAGGCTGCCGTCGGTCTTGATCGCCATCGTGTACTCGCCGCCCGCCGAAACCTGCGCCACATCGTCCATGATGTGCACCGGTGTGCTTTTTCTATCCGTTGAGCTGTCACCGAGTTGGCCACGCACATTAACCCCCCAGGCCCATAGGCTGCCATCGTTTTTGATCGCCATCGTGTGGCCGCCGCCCGCCGAAACCTGCGCCACGTTGTCCATGACGTGCACCGGCGCGTGTTTTTCCGCTGTCGTGCCGTCCCCGAGCTGATCCCAAATATTTTGCCCCCAGGCCCATAGGCTGCCGTCGTTTTTGATCGCCATCGTGTGATATTCGCCCGCCGAAACTTGTGCCACGTTGTCCATGACGTGCACCGGCGCGTACCTGTCCGTCGTTGTGCCGTCACCGAGCTGGCCGCCAACGCTGTTATTTCCCCAAGCCCACAGGCTGCCATCGCTCTTGATCGCCATCGTGTGCCATTTGCCCGCGCTGATTGTGGAATAGGTGTCGCCGAATGCGCCCACCGATGCCGGAATGAAGGTGAACAATGCCAGCATGAGCGAAAGCGCGATTGCGAGGCTCATGAGTTTTTTCGCTGTTTTTGTTTTCTGCATTTTTTGTCCCTCCGTTGCATTTTGGCAACCTTTGAAAACGCCGGGTGGGGCGGCCGCGAGGGCCGCCCACCACAAAAATAATGTTGCAATGATGATGTTGATTTACATGGCAAACTTGATGCGATTGTCCGGGTCCATCATGCGCATGAGTATCGCCGCGACCTCGCTGCGCTTGATGTTCGCGCTCGGGTTGCAGTTGTGCGCCGCGTCAACCCCCTGCACGATACCCGCGCGGTACAGCCTGTAGATAGCTCCCGCCTGTATGTGCCCCGCCGGAACGTCAGGTATCGCCCCGTCCGCTATGGTGTTGATCGGAGCCAGCGCCTCGCTCGGCAGCGCGTTCGCGAATATCTCCATGTAACCCGCCCTCGTCGCCGCCGTGTTCCATGCGTAGTTCTTGTCGATGATCCCGTTCGCCTTCGCGTAGGAAACGTATGTGTCGTACCACTCGCCCGCGCCCACCGCCAGCGTGACCTTGCCGGTGGTGTAGAGCTGGTGCATGCAGGCGGCCAGCTTCACCGCCTCGGCGTATGTGAGGTTGTCGTCGGGCATGAACAGCGTGTCCGTCTTGCCGTTGATGAGCCCCATCTCCCACGCCCCTTTCACGCTCTCATAGATCCAGTTGCCCGGAATCTGCGCCACGTCCGTGAACGGGAACGGCTTTGCCGGGGTCGGCGCCGCCCCATCCTTCACGGTGAGCACAAACGTAAGCTCCACGTCGGGCGATGCGCCGTTCGAGGCTTTCAGTATAACGCTGTATGAGCCGGCGCCCAGCCCTGCGGCTATGTCCAGCTTCTTCGTGCTCGCGTTCCATGTGATCTTCGCGTCCCCGCTCGTCTTCGTCACCGTTACCGTGCCGTCGCCGACCACGGTGTATGCCTCTGTCGATGTGGCCGCATATCCTGTGGCGAGCGCCATCTCTTTCGGCCCCGTGATGCCCGCCTTGACAGGCTCATCTTTCACGGTGAGCACAAACGTAAGCTCCACGGCAGGGTCGCTCTCGTTGCTTGCCTTCAATATGACGCTGTATGAACCGGCGCTCAGCCCTGCGGCTATGTCCAGCTTCTTCGCGCTCGCGTTCCATGTGATCTTCGCGTCGCCGCTTGTCTTTGCCACCGTCGTCGCCTCGCCGGTCACGGTATATGCCTCCGTCGATGTGGCCGCGTATCCCACGCTTAATGTCATCGCTTCCGGCCCCGTGATGCCCGCTTTGGCTGCCGTTGCCGCCGCCTCCACTTTGAGTGTGAACGTCAGCTCTGCATCGGGCGATGTGCCGTTCGAGGCTTTCAGCTTGACCGGGTATGTGCCCTCCGCCAGCCCTGCGGCTATGTCCAATTTCTTCGCGGTGTTGTTCCATGTGATCTTCGCGTCGCCGCTTGTCTTTTCCACCGCTACCGTGCCGTCGCCGGTCACGGTGTATGCCTCCGTCGATGTGGCCGCATAGCCTACGGCGAGCGTCAGTGTTGTCGGCCCCGTGATCGTGGGCGCGGCTGCCGTTGCCGCTGCTCCCACCGTGAGCGTGAACGTAAGCTCCGCGTCGGGCGATGTGCCGTTCGAGGCTTTCAGCTTGACCGGGTATGTGCCCTCTGCAAGCCCTGCCGCTATGTTGAGTTTCTTCGTGCCCGCGTTCCATGTGATCTTCGAGTCGCCGCTCGTTATTGTCACCGTTACCGTGCCGGAGCCAGTCACGGTGAATGCCTCCGTCGATGTCGCAGCATAGCCGACGGTGAGCGTCATCTCAGTCGGCCCGGTGATAAACTCGGGCACCTCCTCCACCGTGAGCGTGAACGTGAGCTCCGCGTTGGTCGTGTCGTTCGAGGCTTTCAGCTTGACCGGGTATGTGCCCACCGCAAGCCCTGCGGCTATGTCCAGCTTCTTCGTGCTGTTGTTCCATGTGATCTTAGAGTTGCCGCTTGTTTTCGTCACCGTTACTGTGCCAGCGCCCATCACGGCGTATGCCTCCGTCGATGTCGCCGCATAGCCGACGGTGAGCGTCATCTCAGTCGGCCCGGTGATCCTGGCCTTACTTATGGCATCTGCGATGCTATCTGTGTTCCCAATAATCTGATCTACCAACTGTGGCATTGCCTCCTCCACCGTGAGCGTGAACGTGAGCTCCGACGTGTAGATAAGTATTGACGCTTTCAGCTTGACCGGGTATGTGCCCTCCGCCAGCCCTGCCGCTATGTCCAGTTTCTTCGTGCTCGCGTTCCATGTGATCTTCGAGTTGCCGCTCACCTTTTCCACCTTTACTGTGCCAAAGGTCCCAAGGCTCGGCACGGTGAATGCCTCCGTCGATGTCGCCGCATACCCTGTGGTGAGCGTCATCTCAGTCGGCCCGGCGATTAACGGGGGCACCTCCTTCACCGTGAGCGTGAACGTAAGCTCCGCGTCGGGCGATAAGCCGTTCGAGGCTTTCAGCTTGACCGGGTATGTGCCCTCCGCCAGCCCTGCCGCTATGTCCAATTTCTTCGTGCTGTTGTTCCATGTGATCTTCGAGTTGCCCGTCTTCGTCACCGTTGCGCCAGCGCCTTTCACGGTGTATGCCTCCGTCGATGTGGCCGCATAGCCGACGTAGAGCGTCATCTCAGTCGGCCCGGTTATAGTGACTAGCAATGGAGTAGGATCAAGAGCTTGCGCGGGCAGAGTCAACAAATTCAGTCCAAGCATCATCATTACCGCCAGCAGGATGGACAAGAGCCGTTTTGCCGTGTTTTTCATATTTTTCTTCTCCTGTTTTTTTTTGCATATTTGGCAACCTCCAAAAACCCTGTATAGAGTATGCCAATTTGTTAGGCTTAGGATTTTTTACAACTTATCCGGTGAAATGTTGTTTTTGGGTTCGATTTCGGTGATTTTACGATGAATCGCACATCATATTACCCTCGCTTTCTGTTTTTTCGGAATCCGATCCGTTTTTCCAAAAAGGTACAGCTTTTTGGAAACGCAGGTTTAAAATTCACTCGCCGTTCCGGCATCTATCGCAAAGGTATGTTCACATCATTTTAACACATCAAATGGAAAAATACAATACTTTTTTTGTAAAAAAATCAAAAATATCGTTAGCTTCCATGAAGCAACCGCGTTTCCACAAAAGCGGTGTTTTCCTGCGGCACGCCCGGTGGTCGTGCCCTACAACATGACAGCCAAATGCCATCATGATATTTTTATGCGATTGCCATAGTCCGTCAAACAAAAATTTATCCTTCAAAAGGGGAAATAAAAAAATATTTAAATTGAAATTTGTTTGAAAAAGTGATATAATATATAGCGGAGAAGGTTGCAGGCTTTTCTCCCCATTGCTAAAGCAAGGAGCCTCTCGCCGACACACGGTGAAAAAGGAGTGATAAAATGGGATCATGAGTTACGAGAACAATTCAAAAAAACAAAAGATGAAATGGGTGAGTAAAATGCAAGCATACGAGGGTTATTTTGAGAATGGAATATTTCATGCGGCAGGGCATATAGTGCGCATACCAGAGCGGCGGCGTGTATTTCTTACGGTTCTTGAAGAACAACCAACGCAGTTAATCGATAAAGATAAAAGAATATTTTGGGCCGAATTTGATAGAATGGTCGATGAATCAACGAATGAAGTATTGAGGGAGGAAAATTTCTCGCGATTAAATTTTGGGCGCGAACTTATTTTATTATCTGACGAGGAGGAATAAACAATGACGTATGCACTCGATACGAATATTGTTATTCATCTTTTGCGTGGTACTTCGAGCGTTCGGGCGAAACGCGATGAGGCGATAGCGCAGAGCGCCAAAAAGGCGCAAATCGCGGCAGATAAAAATAGGTAATCGCCAAACGGGGTTCCTTATTTGCGTTTATTTTTAGAAAAGCAGTTGATATTTTTTTAGGATTGGTTTATACTATTTGGCAGGAAAGTAACACTTTTATATGCTGGTTTGAGTCCAGCGGAATGGAGTTTTATATGGAATTAGTCGTTTCCGAATTCAATGGCGAAATTCAACAAAGGATACTCGAAAAAATGAATAAAGAATATCTTTCGACTGGTAAGTTTGTCAAAGACCAAATTAGTGTTTCGCCCAAGATTATGTCGTCGTTGATGTTGTCTGGCGGCGCGGCGGGAACGGCAGCGTCGGCAAAGATGTCTTCGTCAATGTTCATGACTTTCGCTGACCCGGCCAAATTGATGAAACTTAAATCGGGTGGTTTTATCAGCCCTATTATTGGCCCCAACGGAAAAATAGCGGAGCAAGCCGCATTTTTTCCTGTGGCGAGTTCTCTTCCTATCGTTGCTCCCTTGATGGCTATGCAAACATTGTCTTCCGTCGTCATGCTGCAACGGTTTGCCGCGATAGATAAAAAGCTGGACGCAATTCAAGGATCGATAGATAAAATGCTGGCGCGGCAGGAGATAACAAAAATCGCGGAGTTGTTCGCTTCTGTCCACATTGTCGATGAAATTTATATGCAGTACGGCCAAACAGGGCATTTTTCCATAGATATGCTTATCAGGCTGGCGTTGGCGGAACGTGACGCCATGGGACTGTCAAGGAGATATGAAATGTTAGAAAATTCCGGTGACGATGAAGCCGCGAAAAGTTTTGATAATTACGACACTTACTGCACTATGCTGTCATCGTTTTTGAATTTACGGATAAAATATCTGCGGACGTGTGTCGACATTCAAGAGAATCCGCAATTCGTCCGATGCTCTTCGGAAAGTTTTTCAGCGTTATTGAAAAACAGCGTCAATTTGTGGGACAAACTTTTGCACAAATCGGACAAAATGAAAAACGACATAGATGAACTCGCCGCACAGGTTGAAAAAGCTAATGTTCTGCAAAAGATTACCCAAACATCAAAAAAAGAATTATCTCGGAAAAAAGATGAATATACTGCGGTCATGGAAAAGGAACGCATCATTTTGAAAGATTTCCATACTTTAATAGACATAGCGAAACAAATGCCCGAAACGGAAAGCGAACAAGCACTCCCGACATTGATGTATTGGCACGATGAAGAAGGCGAACATTGTATTGCTACAAGCGAACAAATATTAGACGCGGTCGCGTAAGGCATTTTCGTGAACTACCCACCGCCTAAAATCTAACGATTTTTGAGGCGGGGGCTTCGGGTTCAAATCCGTAGCCTAAGTTCACCAGACTAAGATAGGCGAAATCCTATCTACGATATTGAGGCAGAGTGGAAACTCGAACACCTGCGGTTGACGCATCAGACCGTAGCTCTGTTTCGTGCGATTAAGTAGGGCTGAGGGGAAAGGCCCGGTGTTGCATGATAATACGCCTCAATATCATTGTCGAGATGAAGACGGAAAAACGCTATGGCAACAGTAGCGTAGAGTACGCAGAACCTGTGTCAATACACAGAGAAAGGAATAGCAACATGGTATATGTAATAGATACAGACAACAAAGCATTGTCGCCATGCAAGAACAGGACAGCAAGATGGTTGCTGAAACATAACAAGGCAAAGTGCGTCAAAAGAGAGCCATTCACAATCAAGCTAAATCACGAAGGCACAAGGGAGATACCCAAATTGACACTTGGAATGGATACGGGGAGCGACAAGATAGGCACTGCGGCAGTTGACGATGACAATCATATTTACTATGTGTCGGAGGTGCAAGTGAGAAACGACATAGCTGACAAAATGAAGCAGAGGTCAAAATACCGTCGCAGTAGGCGCAACAGAAAGACACGCTACCGCAAGGCGAGATGGCAGAACAGAAAGAATAGCAAACGGAACGACAGATTCAGCCCGACGATGAGGAGCAAGATAGATAGTCACATCAAGGAAATCAGGTTTGCGAGAAGCATACTGCCGATAGCGGAAATCATAATGGAGACAGGGACATTCGATGCACACGCGATGAAAAATCCCGAGGCGCTAAAAAACAAGTGGCTGTACCAACGGGGAACCAACTACGGCTATGCGAACACGAGAGCATATGTTCTCGACCGTGACGGTTACATATGCCGGCAATGCAGTGGCAAGAGCAAGGACAGCAAACTCGAAGTCCACCATATACAGTTCAGGAGCGAGCAAGGCAGCGACGATGTCGAAAATCTGATAACGCTGTGCAAGAATTGCCACGACAAAGTGCATGGTTCCACGACTGAACTCAAACTGAAAGGAAAGGCAAAAGGGACATTGAGACACGCGACGCAGATGAACGGCATACGGGTGCAGTTGCTGAAAAGAGTGCCCAGCAAAGAGACATTCGGGTTTGTCACAAAGGAACACGCATGGGCAATGGGGCTTGAAAAGACGCACTACAATGACGCAACGGCGATAGCTTGCCTGAACAACATCGAACGCAACGGCTTAGTGAGCTACGTTCTGAAAACGGACAAAGTTCTTGTGAAAAAGTGCGTGTCAGACGGTGACTATCAACAGACCAAAGGCGTGCGAAGCGAGCGACGCATCCAAACGGGCAAGATGCAAGGCTTCCGCAAATTCGACAAGGTGAGATACAAGGGCACGGAATACTTCATCAAGGGCAGAATGTCAACGGGGTACGCAATACTCATGGACATAGAGGGCAACAAGCAAGAGCTGAAACCGATACCGAAGCTCGACAAGATGGAAAGGATAGGGGCGAGAAAAGGATGGATTGTTCAAGAGAGAAGGTTTGCGGCAATTCATCCCGCCACCTGAAATCTGCGGATTTCTGAGCTGGGGGTCTTCTTGCCGCTAATTTCATAAAAATTCGTCGATGTTGCGCTTGCAGTACAAAAATCGGCGCACTTCCATTACACTTCCGATCACAACGTAAAATACCGCATACCGCACGGTATATTTTTTTTCACTCACTGAGCGTCCCTCGCAACTTCCCGAACACATCGTCGTGGGTAAGGCGCAAATTGGAATGTTCCGCAAATCTGTCGGCCTCGTCCAACTTCAACTCTATGTCGCTTGTGATTTCGGCGTATTTTTCAAGGCTCATCACGACCATTGAACCATATCCGTTTTTCGTCAGGTATACCGGCTCGCCGCCACTGACGGTTTTTTCGATTTCCGTGAATTTGTTTCTCAAATCTGAAACGGGGCGTATTTGAATCATACCTATCTCCTTGTCAATTATCAATATCATATCAATATATTATCATAATGTCGCCATATTGTCAAGCGTATTTCGTTTGAATTTGTTAGAGTCCGCCGCGAAACATACAATAAATAAAAAACATAAGCAGGTATTCGACATCGCCGTATTTTCGCATGGCAAAAGTGTTTGACAAGTCTGTATTTTTGGTTTCGGACTCACTGCGTTAAACAAAAAATATCACAAATTTTCACATTATTTTCCATTCAAATCTTGTGCGCGAGAGTCTTTACCAAACATTTTTTGCCGTGACAGGCTATCCCAATCTTATACACCGGTAACGGCGAATTCTTTAGGCCATGCCAATATTCTTTGTTGTCAATTTGTTGCAAAGCTATATCGGCATCTCTGCTCAAGCCATCGTCATCGGATGATTTCGATGCCTTGAATTCTATTACGGCGCAGAACTTGCGTGATTTCATGTAAATGTCGAATCTGCCCAACCCTGCTTCCAAATTTGATTTGCATTCATATCCCAGCGAATACACCAGCCCAAGAAAGAACACATGGTAAACCCATTCCGCTTGTTCTTTGAAATCATTATACGACAATACCATGCTCGTGAAATCCGTAAGCTGCCCGCTGAACACGTCAACTTTATCTATACCGGCAAATATGTTGTATAACTTGTTGTCGGCGCCGTTATACTGCGCATCCAAAAGCAGGCGCGCCCATATATTGCGCGCTTCCGCGTTGGGGATGAACACTTTGAATCCATCGGGATCGATCTGCTCAAATGATAAATACCCCGCTTGGACAGCCAACGTATAAAACGAAATATCGTCACAAACCGAAGTATTTTTTATATGTTCCATATTCAGCTGGTAATCTAACTTCGTATCGTAACGATATTGTTCGTCATTAAGCATTTGACCAATAATTTCCGCCCTTGAAGCATTCAGCAGCGACGACAATAATTTTCCGCCGCCCGTCATCGACCAGTAGCCTATCAATCCGGATTTTGGCTTACTTAAATAATTCATCACCGAATAAATATTATACAGCAATTCATCGCCGACACGCATATTATTGTACCATTTGCGGACGCCGTCTATTTCGTTTGCCGGGATAAGCTCAAGCAGTTCAGTTTCCGTGAGCGAAAAATCCGCGTCATAGGCGCTTGAATGCAATATATCATAAACTTCAAGGTTATTTAAAGTGGAAAACAGGCTTTCTTTTGTCGTGCGCGTCACCCCCGTCAAAACGGCCTTTTTGAAATGCGTTTGGCCTTTCAGCGCGCTTTGCAGCGCATTTACTATAAAGTTTTTTATTTCATCGCTTTCTGGATGGTTCAGCGTATCCATTATGATCTTGTCATATTCATCTATGAGCAAAAAAGGCTCTTTTTGGCAACGCTTGGCGACAATTTCCAGCAGCGACGATAAAATATACGGGGAATAATCCGATGGATCATTTATATATTCTTTCATAACCAAATTTAAATTGTCTAAATCCAAAAGTTTTTCGATCAATTGCAAAATTCGGCCGCGAAATGACCGTCGCAAAGCTTCCAAATTGGATGAATCCAAATTTACAAAATCCAAATATACGACAGGGTATTGATTGACTTGATTGAATACCGGGCTGGTTTCCACATATAGCCCGGAAAACAGATGCGCCGTGTTTTGTTTGCAGTCCAAAAATGTCGCCAGCGTGTCGATGTTCAGTGATTTTCCCATTCTGCGCGGCCTCGTGAACAACAGCACGGTGCTCGCATCCTGCAGCACATGTTCTATGAATGCGGTTTTATCCACATATAGATTGTCATTTCCTATAAAGTCCGAAAATCTGCTTGATGACACGTTTATGCGATTCCGATTTCCGACAAACATAATTAGCTCTCCTTGTTTTTGTTACCGCATTATATCATATTTTTAAGGTTTTTTCAAGCTAATCTCTTTTGCCGAAAAAATATTTTGATTTCACAGCGAATCCATAACCGTCAGCAGGCTCGCGTAGCTGTCAACGTCATGGTATTTCACGCCGTCTGCCGAAATCTCGTTGAACAGCTTTTTGGCTTTTTATGATTTCAGATATCTTTGTGATAAATTCCTCCGGGTTAGTTTTGAACAAATATATTTTGTCGCGCTCTATGCCGTTTAGAATCGCGGTCACCGTCCGTCGCGTCAAAGCCGTTTCCCCGGCAATTTTCCCGATCAAGTCGTATTCGGCGAAGCTGCCCTGCGCCCGTTCGAGTTTCCGCGTTTCCGTGCGCGCGACGATAAATTCCGTTCCTTCCTGTTTTCCCTCGGTGATGGTATATGACAGTTTTGATACGCGCAATTCCTTGTTTATGGCGGCGATGGATTTTTTTGTGAGCTCGTCGCCGTCAAATTCCACCGTGTAGGCATACCGCTTGTTGATGTGGTTCCATAATTCGATAAAGTCTTTCCAGTTCTCGTTAAGCGGATTGTCCCTGATCTTGGTATCGTTGCCGTTGGCTATCATATTATCGAAAACAACGGGGTCAAATATGCCTTGAACGAGTTTGTGCATGCTCGCCGCGTACGGCTCAATTTCCGGCTTTAACGGCGCGAATGTTTCCGTTTCGGCGGCGGCGCGGTATGTATCGGTGACTGCGCCGTTGTCGTCGACGTAATCGTTGCGGACAAGATAGTTGTAAATAGCCGTGGCTTCACTTTCCGTGAGCGTATGGACATCGCCGCCTGCCTGAACGATTTTGCCCGCGAAATAATCCACGCTTGCCGCAAGCGGACGCTCGTAGAGGTCTTTTTTGATTTTGTTTTGCAGCTCGGCGACGAATCCGGCGTAGCTTTCGCTTGCGACGACTGTCAGCGTATTGACCCCGTGGATTTGGCTTTCGCCGCAGACTTCGATATCCTGCCTGTCGCCCGATTTGTTCACGCACAAACGCAGGCCGCGCTCGACTTCCTGACGTTTCGCGGTCGCGTTGTCCGAGCGTTTCAAGGCGCAAATCTGAAACACGTTCGGATTGTCCCAGCCTTCGCGCAATGCGGAGTGGGAAAAGATGAATCGCGTCGGCTCATCAAAAGACAAAAGCCGTTCCTTGTTTTTCAAAATCAGGTCATATGCCGCAATGTCATCGGAAAATTCGCTCCCGCGCTTTATTTCGCTGTTTACATATCGTTTGTTTTTGTCAATGGAAAAATATCCCCTGTGAGTTTTGGCGGTTTCAATGCCCCGCAGATAGTTCTGGTAGCCCGATTCGAACAGGGTCAGCCGCTCGTTGAGCGCATCGGTATATTCCTGTTCAAAGATTTCGCCGTACTGCCCGAGCGTTTCTTCGCCGTTTTCGTCATACTGGCGGTATTTCGCGACTTCGTCGATAAAAAAGAGCGACAGGCATTTTATGCCCTGTTCAAACAGTTTTTCTTCTTTGTCAAAGTGGGACATAACCGTTTCCCGTATTTGGATGCGGCGGATATCGTCTTCGTTTATGTTGCCGCTTGCTTCCCCCGCCGCGAGCGCCAATCCGTTGGAAAACGTGACCATGCCGCGGATAGGGTCGATTTCCGCTACGGAAACGCCTTTGTATTCTTCGTTGATTATCATCGCGTTAATGCCGGAGTTCTGGGAGAATTCATCGAGCTGGTGCAGATTTGACGAGTTATACACGAAGAACCGCGCCTTGATCTTGTACTGCTCCATGAAATGCTCCTGCGTCATTTCAAAGGACTTTTTGACTCCTTCGCGGATCGCGACGCTCGGCACGACCACGATGAACTTGCTCCACCCGTAAGTTTTGTGGAGCTCAAACATTGTTTTGATATACACGTAGGTTTTGCCCGTTCCGGTTTCCATTTCAACGTCAAGGGAAACCGCGCCGAGCCCCTCGCTCAACCCGTCCGACCATTTGATGTTGTTCGCCGTCTGGACGGCGCGGATATTTTTCAGCAGCTGTTCGCGGCCCGAGTTCCACGTCGGCGTTGCGGTAGCCTGTTTCATAGTCGTCCGTCTGCTCGAACACCGTCAATTCGCCTTTGCCGATGTCGCGGCGGTACCGGGCTTCGCCGTGCTTCGATTGTCCGGCGAAAACCTTGACTGCGCTCTCGACGGCTTCGGTCTGGAAGGGCTGTATTTTAAATTTGAATTTCATGATTTTTTTCAGTTTGCTCTTTTAATTTTTTTATTTTTTCGATGTCAAGCTCTGTCAATTCTGATATCAATTCCAAAGCCAATCCTTTTTTTATTGCATTTATCGCTATTTTTTCTTTGCTTTCCTCCCAGAGGAAGTTGACATCGCTTTCGCTCAGGTATTTCACCCGCGATTTCGCTTCGTATAGCTGCATACTGCTCACCTTCTCTATCCTTTCCGCGTCTGCCTGCCTGTTGTCTGCGGACGACCGCGAAGGTCGCCCCTAAATTCACATCCCGCGTTTATTCATTGCTATTCCCATTGATATCGTGTTCTATTGTACCATATTTTTGCCAGTTTTGCAACAGCAATTTTACATGGATCGCAAATTTATATTATCGCGCCCGGTATCACAGCACCCTTTTGATCGTATTCGGGCTGTATGTGGCGAAAATCTGCTCAAAATTCGCCATCGCGCTGTCGCTCTCGAAGCTGCCGTCGCGGAAAACCGCGTAGTACGGCTTTTGCTTGGCGATATATGCAATCAGCGCATCGTCCGTTTGGCCGAAACAAGCTATAAGGTAGCCGTCTCTGACATTCCACGTTTCGCCGTCCCGCGTGATTTTCGCGGAAAGCGGTACGCCGAGCTCGAGCATCGCCTGAAACAGCAAATCCTCCGCTGTCCTGTCCTCTTTTATATTGTCCGCAAAGCCGTCAATATTGAAACTCATTTGCGCGTATTCTTCGGGCGTGTAATACACATCCTTCATATTGCTGCTGTCGAGTTTGAGGACGCGAAAACCGATGTCGAGGCCTTGGGCGGCCAAGCCGTTTTCTTCGACGATTTTTCGGCCAGCACGGCGTATGCGTTCTTTGCCGATTTCGCAGATATTGGCATAGCCCGCTTTGGCCGCTTCGCTGTTTTCATCGCAAACTTCGGGAATCTGCACCATGATGAACTTGCGTTTAACACCATCTTCGGCGTTGAGTTGCATTATGGCATGAGCTAATGTTGCTGTTCCGCTAAAAAAATCCATGCAAATCATATTACTTGTATCATTGCATATTTGTAAACATTGTTTTAGTAATGCTGTTGGTTTTGGAGTTTCAAATACAGCGACATCAGAAAATAAAGATACCAATTCACGTTTTGCGGAATCATTAGTACCAACATCATCAGATAACCATATAGTTTCGGATGTTAATCCTTGGCGTCCTTCTGTTAAAAATTTTTTTATACGGGGAACGCCGTTGCCGTCTTGACCGAACCACATTCTATTATCTGCGATGGCTTCATCCATTCGTTGTTTTGTATATCGCCAACATGAACCAGACGGAGGGTCAACACTCCGACCACTTGGTGTAACAAGTGTATAAAATTGGTTTTTTGTCCCATGTCCTGCTTGAGCGATAGCAGGAACAGATGTCCATACACCACGCGGGTCGTTATCAGGATTATTATATCTATCAATAGCGTCTTGATTCATGGGTAATAATCCTATTGCTTTGTCCCTCATATCAAATTGTTTAACATAACATAAAATATAATCGTGACGCACAGAAACAATTTTTCTATTTTCTCGTGTAACACGTTTTTCCCAAATAAACATAGTAATAAATGCATCAGACCCATATATTTCGTCAAGCATTTTTTTCAAATTGTGAACCTCGTTGTCATCACAACTAACAAAAATTATTCCATCATCGGTCATTAAATCCCTTGCGATTCTCAATCGCGGATACATCATATTTAACCAATCCGTATGAAAGCGTCCATTGCTATCGAGATTGCGCGTTAAACGGTTGCCACCATCGTCATACTGACGGTCACGGTGTAAAAACTCCCCTTCGCCCTCTGCGAAATCGTCCTCATATACAAAGTCGTTCCCCGTATTGTACGGTGGGTCTATATATATCATCTTCACGCGATTTAAGTATGTTTCCCGCAGAAGTTTCAAAACGTCGAGGTTATCGCCCTCTATGTAAAGGTTCTCGGTCGTATCGAAGTCTACGCTTTCCTCACGGCAGGGGCGCAGAGCCGCCGCGATTGGCGCGTTGGCAAGCAACACGCTTTTGCGTTTGTCCGGCCATGTGAATTGATAGCGTTCTTCCTTGCCCGAAAGAACATGGGTGTTTATCTCCTGCTGCAATATGTCGGGGTCAACCGCCCGGACAACCGTGCCATTCTCGTCTGTTGATTCCGTGACGGCGTTCGGAAACAACTCCGCGAGCTTGGCGTATTTTTCGGCGGCGAGGTCCGGCGTGCGCATTTTTAGGCTATCCATTTTCTATGTTCTCCAATTCTTTTTGTAATGCTTTTACTTCTTCCGCAAGCTCCCATTTGCGGCGCGGCTGGCGCTCGCTCCACGCCTGCTTTTCGAGCCGTTCAATCCGCCGAATCAAGCTCTCCCTTGCCGCGTCGTCGGCTATTTGCTCATCAAGGGTTTTTCCCTCGCCTATCGCCGAACCTCGCATTTGTACGAGGATGTTTTCCCAAATGCTGTCCGTGTCATTGCCTATCAGCTTCGGCGGCTTGTCCGAAGTGAACGCTGTCTTGCCATCGTAATAAACGGCATATGTGGTCTTGTTTTTGCATACAAGCGCGAAGACGATTTTATACCGTATGCTCTTTAAGATCGTCGGCAGTATGCGTTTGTCCGGCGTCGCCGTCGTGAGCGTTACTTCAATGACTTGGATTTCTTGCACTTGCTCGCCCTGCGCGATATTTACGGTCGCGGGCGATATTTTGTTGAGCCAGCGGATTCGCTCCACCTGCTCTACGAATAATTCTTTGATTTCGCCGTCCGCTCCGGCGTGGGAATAAATCTTTTCTTTTGCGATAATTCGGCCAAAATAGCTTGACTTCGGCAAATCAAGCACGGAATTCACCTCATTTCACGGTAACGAAGCATACAAGCTCAAAGTCGTCCAATCCGTCGATTTTGTCAGTGAGCGCGGTCGTGCCGCCATCGGTGAAAAGGCTGTCGATGGCGCTTTCTTCGTTGACGTTTACAATGGACTTCACGGCTTCGCAGAGCAAATCGGAATATTTTTCCATATTTTTCCCGTCTTTTGTCTCGGCGTTGAATTCGCTGCAAAGAGCGCGGTCGGGCGACGATTTTCCCTTGCTCAGCTGACGCAGGGCATCGAGCATTTTTTTTGGCTGCAAGTGGCCTATATGGACGGATGCGTCGTCACGCACATAGACCATATAGAAAGGGTGGAGCAGATTTTGGCTGTATGCGTCGATGCCGGCGTTTCGGTTCTTGAGTATGTAAATCGTTCCGCCCGGCATACCGTCGCCGCTCGGCACGATGGCATGGAGACCAAAAGGCACTTTGTCCAATTCCCCGTTGTTTTTGACATATTCGAGCAAATCGAGCCTGAATTCGTTCAGGCCCAAGTCCATGATGGAAACGCCGGACTGCATATCCTCGATGTCCACGACTTCGTTTTGCAATTTTTCGAGCTGCGCCTTGCGGTATTCGAGGTCGCCCTTCTCGTCCGGGTCAATCACGTTATCGTCTCCCGTCGCGGTCAAAACAGACGCTTTCATCCGCGTTTCGACGCGCCCTTTTAACGATATATATTTGTCCAGGCCGATGTTGGGCCAAAAGTTCACGAGCTGTATCTTCGCGTTTTTGCTCCCGATGCGGTCGATGCGCCCGAAACGCTGGATTATGCGGACGGGATTCCAGTGGATATCGTAGTTCACGCAGAAATCGCAGTCTTGCAAATTCTGCCCTTCCGAAATGCAGTCGGTCGCAATCAATATGTCAAGCTCCGCCGGATCATTCGGCATGAGCAGTTCCTTGTCCTTTGAGCGCGGCGAAAACAGCGTCAAGATGGTGTGCAAGTCGGCCCGTTTCAATTTTAGCGTGGACCTGCCCTCGGTGGAGCCTGTGACCATCGCCGTTTCAAGCCCGTACCGCTCTTTGACGATAGGCGCGATTTCGCGGTACAGGTATTCGACGGTATCGGAAAAAGCGGAGAAAATAAGGACTTTTTTGTTTTTTTCGTTGAATGGGTTCTGGATTTTCCCCGATATATAATTGCCATAATCCGTTAAACAAAAATTTATCCTTCAAAAGGGGAAATAAAAAAATATTTAAATTGAAATTTGTTTGAAAAAGTGATATAATATATAGCGAAGAAGGTTGCAGGTGATAAAAATTGGCGGATAAAAATAATCGTGACGAAGAGAATATCGCGCAGATATACGACAAAGTATTCAAGCGGATCCTGACGCTGTCCAATGTGGCGGTGATTACCTTCATCAACGGGATTTTCGATAGAAATTTCCCAACGGGCAGCAAGCTGACATATAACTGGACGGAAAGCATAAAGAACAGCCTCGAAAAGACGATAGCAGACACGATCATAACGGTCAATGACAGCGAAAAATTCCATATTGAAGTTCAGATAAACAGCGACAGCACGATAGCGATGAGGGTATTCGATTACGGGTATCAGGATGCGCTGAAATACAAAAAGGTGGAGCCCGACCGGATAATCCTCGAATTTCCGCAGTCGAAGGTAATCTATCTCGAGCACAACAGCAACACGCCCGATACCGTTGTATTGGAATTGGATTTCAAAAATCAAGGTAAGTTTGAGTACAAGATACCCGCCATGAAGTTTCTGGATTACAGCATAGACGAACTGAACAAGCAGCATTTGGCAATATTGCTGCCGCTGTATCTGCTGAAGCTGAGGCGCGAAATAGAGAAGGAACAATCGACGGAGAACGCCTTGAAGTTGAAGGCGTTGATAGGCGACGGAATTATCAAAAGCATAGAGGACAACGAAAAAGCGGGAAACATCACGGACTACGATGTGGTCATATTGATAGGGCTGCTCGAAAAGTTATACAACCACTTATACGGGGGAATACAAAAATTCAAAGAGGAAGGCGTGAAAGACATGATATCCGACAAATTGATTTTGGATGTTGACATAGCGATGTACGAGCGAGATAAAGCGATTCAAAAACTCGAAAAAGCCGAGGAAAAAGCAAAAAAGCTCGAAAAAAAAGCAATAAAACTCGAAGAAAAAGCGTTGAAAATCGCCCAAAATATGCTTGATTCCGGCATGGCGGTCGAGCAAATTCAAAATCTGACAGAACTGCCGTTGAACAAAATAACGGGATTGCGAAAAAAGAAATAATCAGTTTTTGTATATGAGAACGCTTTTGGCGATGTTTGCTATTTGCTCATCCGTCACCAAGGCGCTCTCAAATTCCATCGCGACATAGACCGACAAATCCCTGTTGTAGGACAGGATCCCTTTGTTTTTCATCTCCGTGCCGCCGTTTATGTTCGCGCTGTAATAAACGTCGGCGGTCGCGGTCTTGCCGTATTCGGTTTCCTTCACGACGGCATAGGATTCCCTCACATCAAAATGGTAGTGGTTCCCCAAGGCGATCTGGCTGTAAATCGCCCGCGGGTCGTCCTCCTCCGCGCCCTCGTAATTTTCATATATGTTGTACCCGACCGCGCCCACGAATTCGCCGCTTTCGTCATAAATATCGAAAACAGACCATAAGATTTCAAAAAAAGCGAAATGGCCGGCAAAATCCGCTCCGGGCTCGCGCTCCTTGTACGACCAATTTTCCGGAAGTTCGACGGACAGGGCAAACGGCTCTATTTCATAGATCGCGGCGTTATATTCCGTTTTTCCTTTGTCGCTTGCCGGAAAAATGACGTTCATGCGAAAATGCATCGCTGCGGCAAACGCGCAGAGCGCCAAAAAGGCGCAAATCGCGGCAGATAAAATGACAGGCTTTCCAAACAGTTTCACGGGCTTTTTTGCTTTCGGTTTTGCCTCGATGATATATTTGTCGGCTATGCCCCCGAAAGAGCGCAGCAGCTTTTCATTTTTCACAGCATTATCCCCTCTTTCTCCAAAAAATTTTTGAGTTCGTTCCTTGTGCGAAACAGCGTCGATTTTATTTTGCTCTCGCCCGCATGGCAGTTTTCGGCTATTTCATTGATTGAAAGCAGGTACCAGTACCGTTGGACAAAAACGACGCGCTTTTGCTTTGGCAGGCGTTCGAGAAACCTGTCCAAGATTTCCGCCAATTCGTTTTCCTCCGCTTCCCGCTCGACGCTTGCCGTGGAAGCGATGGCTTCGTCCAGCTCGGAAAGGGCAAGCTCGATTTGTCCGTTCCCGCGTTTCTTGGCCGAATGCTCTTTGTATTTGTCCAAAGAGAGATTGCGCGTGATCTTCCCCAAATATTTCGCTTCGTCGCGCGGAAATGAAAATTTTTTAGAAGCCCGCGCATCATGATTTTCTGAGCAAAACGTGGTGCAGAAACGCAACGCTTCTGTAAGGCTCCAAATCGCATACTCTCTTTTCGACCACGAACAGTTTGTCTATCCAGTCCGGCGCATATCTTGCGCCGTTGTCCGGGTGCAATTGCCCGAGGATCCTCGCTCCCGATATTTTTTCGATTTTGAGGCCGCTTCCCCATTCTGTCAAATCTTCGGGGCTGTAATAGGCTATATCGCCGAAAGCGTTTGAAGCGCTGCCGCCGTCAAGCAAATTTAAAGCCTCGTCTATATTGTTCTCGAAAATGACTTTGAACATAATTCTTCCGGCCCTGTTATGCTTCACCACCGACAATATTCCGCCGCTTTTCAAAACGCGCGAAAACTCTTTCACGATTTCCGCCCGCTCTTTCGCAAATTCCAATACATTGTGGCATACGGCAACGTCAAAAAAACCGTTTCCGAAATCCTTCAGTTTTTCGACTTTTCCGTTTATCTGCGTGTAACTATTGTCGCATTCGCGCTCTTTGGTCATATCTGTATTCGGCTCTATTGCGATAACTTCGTTATTTTTTGCCAGATAATTCGCCGTAGTCCCGAAACCGCTGCCAAAATCGAGAATTGTTTTGTTTTTAAGATCGGAAATATCGGCAAGCTGCGACCATATCAGTTTATAATACAAAATTCCCCATGGCTGTTTCATATTGCTTTTGAAATTTTGCAATTCCTCGCTTAACATTTTTGCTATTAGCCCCCTTTTCTTTCATGGCGTTCAAGAACTTAAAAATGCGTAAGTTTTGCCCGGCTGAGTTTGAATGCATGGCCTTCCCAAATCGTCGCGCCCGATTTGCACTTCATGCCCATCGCATTCGACGCGCCAGTCGGCCCAAGGCGCGTACAGCGACAAAACGCCGCCTTTCAGGCTTTTTGCTTCCGCGCCGTTTATTTTCCCGTCCCCGCAGGAAGCGCTTACGAGAAACGCGCCCTCGGCCCGAAAATCCGTAAAGCTCGCCTTGACATTCAAAGGCCAGCACGGGAACAGCGCTATCGCCCCGTCCCAGCTTTGCAACAGCATTTCCTCCATGGGCGCAGCCGCCGCCAGCGTTTCGAACCAATGGCCGCAGTGGCCGTAATTTGCCACGGCCATTCCTTCATACAATCCGTTCGGATGCCGCCAGCGGCGGAGAACTTCCCGGTAGTAGGCGAAATCCAGATCCGCGTCAAATTTTATCGGGTTTTTCGCCGTCGCGTCGTCGTAGAACCTCCCGCCTCCGCCGCCGCGTATCCGCAAAAGCAGGTTCCGCCAAATGACCGCGCCGAAATACCAGCGGCCGCAGTCTGATCCCATCCGCGCCATCGCCTCGGCGAAACTTTCGGTTATCCCTTTCTGCGATCCTACGGGCCCATGGTAGGCTTCGGTCACGGGCGTGAATTCGGGCGGCGACAGCTTGAAGCGCATGGCCCGGATATCTTTTTCTTCGCCGTCGAATTCCGGCCAGGCCTCTCCCCGGGGCGGCGCGAGGTTTTCATGCTGCTCGCGCCATTCATCGGCCAGTTTTTGGTCAGCGCCTAATTTCTCCGCCGCTTCCGCCGCAACCATCAGCGCATAGCGGATATGATGCATGATCTGCGCACTGTCCCTGTATTCGTCGGCAACCCCCGTGAATCCGTCTTCGCCTTGATTTGACGGAAACAGATGATACAATCCGTCTTCGCCTTTTTCCAATATATCGTGCAGGAACAGGCAGCATTCGCGCATGAAGGGATATCCCGTCTCCCGCAGCCATTCGGCGTCAAGAGTATACAAGTAATAAGACCAGAATTGATTCACCGCCCAGCCGGTCATGTAAACCATGCGTCCCATCGGGACGATGCCTATCGGATCCTCGGCCATCAGCATGGGAAATCCCGAAATCTGTATGAAAGCGCCCCGCGCGTGATAGTATTTTTCCGCGATCATCCTGCCCAAGGGCAAAAACCAGTTTATCATCGTTTCAAAATAGGGATGCATCAGTTCCGGGTGGTTCGCGGCGGGCAAGCTCCAATAGGGCTGCTGGATGTTATAGTTCGTGTGATAATCGCCCTTCCATAAGGTGTAGTCCGCGATGGTCGAAGGCATGAACAGTCCCGGCGCGGTCTTGCCTTTTTTAAGCACGGCCTTTTGCGCGTGCAAAGTTTCATACCAGACCTGTTCAAAAATTTCGTCGTCGACCGCGACGGAACTTTGCCGCCAGAATTTTTCGGCGTCTGCGGCGACAACCGCCTTAAGTTTTTCGAAATATGCCGGGTCGCCCGTTTTCGCCAATGATTTTTCCAAGTTCGGGACAGCGCGCGACAAATCGTTTCCGGTCGTTTCCACCGCCACGAACACCGTCCCGCTCAACGGATTTTCGGGGCAGAACATCACGGTCGCCTCGCTGTCGTCCAATGCGTCGGAGGGTTTCTGGGTTCCAAGCCCCGAGATGCCTATGGCGCACTCAAATCCTTTCGGATAAGTCAGTTCCGGCGCGAAACGCTGGATCACATAGAATCTTTCCCCCGCCGCCGCTTTCTTTGCCGTCGGCGGTTCCAAGGAGGTCCATTGCTCGTATTGCTCGTCCACCAAAAGCACGGAGCGGTTGTGGAGCCTTTGATATCGGGTCACGAACTCCTGTATGGACGGGTCTTTCCAGCGGGTCGCCGCCATGCGGACCGGCGGCGCATTTCCCGTCCGGCTGGAATCGTCCCAGCCGTCCACGCTCCATTCGATAGCGATGATATTATCCTCCGGGTGGATCCGCGTGTCCACGCATACCGTAAACCCCTCTCCGAATTCGGCGACGGTGCGCACGATATTGTCCTCGATGGTCAGCGTGGATCTTATTTTCCGGTCAAAAGAGTCCTGCGGCAAAAAGAGCTGGAATTCGCCCGCAGGCTTGGGGCACGGCGTCGGAATATTGTTATAGCTGCGCGGAGTTCCCTGGCAGATTTGGCGCACGCGCTCCGGATCGCAAGGGGTTTCGCCGAGGAATTCCACCGCTCCGCCGTAGGGGCCGCATTTCCATTTTTCCTTCAACAGGCCCCGTTTAAGCTCGTCGATATCCACCGGGTCCGGGGCGAGGAAATAGTTCATCCGCCGATCCCAGACATCGCCCTTGCCCAGGCGGAACCCGAGCCAGTCGCCTCCGTGGTATATGCTCACTGACAGATCCCCGTTGCCGATCACCAACCCGTCTTCCGGCAGCATCCGCGTATCGTTTATTTGGATTGTATGCATTTTTCAAATCCTCCTAACTCTTTATATCCGGCCGATTTATTTGAATTCATCAAACGTGTCCATAAATTTTTCCAAGTCATTTTCGGATTTGCCCAGCTGTTTTTCGATCTCCGACACAAAGGTGTCCGCGCCTTTTAAGGTCAGAACGGAATAAACGTCCCAATACAAATCGTTCCATACGAGCTTGTTTCCGCCGTATGCCCAGCCGTATTCCATGACTATGTCAAAAGACTTTGTTTTCAGTATGAGCTCGATCATTTCCGCAGATTCCTCGTCCCGCGTGAATTTTGACTTCAGCGCCACATCCATGAGCGCGGGGATGATGATGTCGGTGGAATAGCCCGACAGCGCCTCGAGTATCATGCCCGTGCGCTCCGGATCCGGATTGGTCACCGGAACGCTGAAAGCGCTCGACCCGCTGTAGCTGGTCGCGGGGCTGCAATATTCCTTTTGGCTTTCATTGAATTTCGGGTGCGGAATAATTCCGAAATCATATTCATAATCCCTGAAACTCGGGATTCCGGCGATCGTCGAACCGAAAAACAATATACGGCTTTCGCGGCGCGCCGCATCCAATGCGTCGTATGGATCCGAAAACCCTTTTATGTTCTCCGCGAGCAAAAAATGATTTGCGTCCGATGTCAGATCGCTCAGCGCGGTCACCACTTGAATGTGCCTCTCGCTCAGCGAGTTGAGAAAGGGGACTCCGCCGCTGTCAAGGCTGACTATTTTTTCCCCGCATCCGAGCATGCTCCAAATAACCGTGCCCGAATTTCCATAACTGCCCCATTGGTCGCTCGCGTCCATGATGCCGTCGCCGTCAAGGTCGCGCGAGGCGGCTTTGACAAGCTTCGCGTATTCGTCAAACGTCCATTGGCCCTCCCTGACTGCATTGTATGGATAATCGAGCCCAAGATCTGCCATGAGGTTCTTGTTGAATATCGTGCAGGAAACGCCGGTCATCCCGAAATATCCCATATCCCCGATGATATAGTACAACTGGCCTTTTTTGTACGACAGGTCGCCGATCATGCGCTGGTCCCACCACGGTTTTGTCAGATTCATGTTCGGGATGTCATACAGATTCTCAAGGCAGCCCGCGAACGCCAGCGGCGGCTGATACACCCCGTCGGCTATATCAAAAGCGTCGTCTCCGGCCTGTATGATTTTCCTCGCGTAAACGGGCAGATCGACCAGCCAATGGCCGGATGGCCCTATTATCGGATTTATTTTTATGTCAAGCATATTTTCGACCAGGCGGTTTCTTTTATACACCGCGTCGTTCATCGTGTCGCCGGTTTCCGATTCGGCGTATATTTCGTCGATAACGCCGATATAACCGGGGTCGGGAACCAGCACCCTGAACTCATAGCCGCCGTAATTTGTCCCGTCGGGTATATTCGGCCTTTCCGCTTCCGGTTCTTCGTTTGCCGTTTCTTTTTCCGCCGCATTATTTTCGCCGTCCGCCGAACCATTGCGGCCATCTTGTTCTTTTTGCGGATTTGCCGTACATGAAAGCAAAGCGGACATCAGCGCAAAAATCAAAAATATTGCCATGAATTTTATCGATTGTTTATGCATATTTGTTTTTTCCTTTCCATTTCGATTTTCAAGGGGTCGAAAACTTGACTTTTTCGATGAATTTTTGTATAATACAGACAAATCCATTTGGGAGGCGGTAGAAATAAAATTCAAGACATACAAAAAAGAGAGCGAATATTCCTACGCCCTCGGGGCGTCGGTTTCAATCGAGCTGCTCAAAACCAGTCCGGAGGACTGCCTCGGGGTGATTTGCAGCCCGGACTATACCGACAACGAGAAAACGATAGAGAGGCTGTGCGGCAGGGGCAAAATCCCCGTGGAGCAAAACCAAAAGCTGCTGAATATGCTTTCGCCGAAAGAAAACTGCTACGTGGCTGCCGCTTTTGCGAAACGGATCCGCACATTGGACAAAAACAGCTCGCACGTGGTCTTGGACCGGCCTTCGGACATGGGCAACCTCGGCGCGATAATGCGCTCCTGCGCCGGATTTTGCGTGGAGGACATCGCGATCATCGGGGAGGGGGCGGACGTTTTCAATCCGAAGGCCGTGCGGGCTTCGATGGGCGCTTTTTTTCACGTGAGGGCGCAGCGCTTTGAAACGATTCGCGATTACCTCGACATATGCCGGGATAACCGCGAAATCTATACCTTTATGCTGAAAGCGGATCACAGATTAAGCGATCTGTCCGCGGACAAAAGCAAAGCGCACAGCCTGATTTTCGGAAACGAGGCTTCGGGACTCGACTATGGCACATATGCGGGAATCGGAAAGAGCGTCGTCATAGAGCATTCGGGCAAAATCGATTCGCTGGCGCTTCCCGTGGCGGTCGGCATAGCCCTGTTTGTACTCGGCCGGTAAGCCCCGTCTATTTTGCGAGCCTCGCTTCGAGCGCGGCGAGCTGCCCTTTGAGTTCGGCGGGCAGTTTTTCGCCGTATGTCTCGTAGTTTTCCTTGATCGACTTGATCTCTGAAAGCCAGCCTTCGCGGTCCACGCTCAGAATTTTGGCCATGGCATCTTCGCTTATGTCCAGCCCGGAAGTGTCGATGTCGTTTGGCCCGGGCATATTGCCGATGGGCGTGGATACGGCCTTGCCCTCGCCGGACAGCCTTTCCACGATCCATTTGAGCACGCGGCTGTTGTCGCCGTAGCCCGGCCATATGAATTTGTCGTTTTCGTCCTTGCGGAACCAGTTGACAAAATATATCTTGGGAAGCTTCGCGGCATCCGCCTTTTTCCCGATGTCAAGCCAGTGCTGCAGGTAATCGCCCGCATGGTAACCCATGAAGGGCAGCATGGCGAATGGGTCGCGGCGCACCCCGGCGGCCAGCCCGATCGCGGCGGCGGTGGTCTCGGAGCCCATGATCGAGCCGAGGAACACTCCGTGGTTCCAGTCGAGGCTCTCGTTGACGAGCGGGATGACGGTCTTGCGGCGCCCGCCGATCAAAATCGCGGAGATCGGAACGCCCGCCGGATCCTCCCATTCGGGGGCGATGACCGGGCACTGGGCCGCCGGGGCGGTGAAGCGCGAGTTGGCGTGGGCGGCCACCCTGCCGCAATCCGGGCTCCAGTCGTCGCCCTGCCAGTCGATTAAATGGTCCGGCGCGGGTATGCCGCTGCCCTCCCACCAAACGTCGCCGTCGTCGGTTAGCGCCACGTTGGTGAATATCGTGTTTTTTTCCATCGATTTCATCGCGCTGGGATTGGATTTCATCGAAGTCTGCGGCACCACGCCGAAGAAGCCCGCTTCGGGGTTGATCGCGTAAAGCCGCCCGTCCGCCCCGAATTTCATCCAGGCGATGTCGTCGCCGATGGTCTCGACTTTCCAGCCCGGGATCGTGGGCACCAGCATGGCGAGGTTCGTCTTGCCGCACATGCTCGGAAGCGCGCCGCACACATAGGCGGGCTTTTTGTCGGGACCGGTGATTTTCAGGATCAGCATATGCTCGGCAAGCCAGCCTTCGTCCCTTGCCTGCACGGAGGCGATCCTGAGCGCGAAACACTTCTTGCCGAGCAGCGCGTTGCCGCCGTAGCCCGAGCCGTATGACCATATGGTCCTCTCCTCGGGGAACTGGCTTATGTATTTTTGGTCGATCGAGGGCGCGCAGGGCCACGAAACGTCCTTTTCGCCCTCGGCCAGCGGCTTGCCCACCGAGTGCAGGCATTTCACAAATTCGCCATCCTCGCCGAGCTCGGCTATTGCCGCATCTCCTATCCTGGTCATTATCCGCATATTGGCCGCCACATACGGGCTGTCGGTTATCTCCACCCCGATTTTTGAAATGGGCGAGCCGAGCGGGCCCATCGAATACACGATCACATACATCGTCCTGCCCTTCATGCAGCCGTCATACAGCTTGGTCATGGTGGCTTTCAATTCGTCGGGGTCGATCCAGTTGTTGGTCGGGCCCGCGTCCTCCTGCTTTTTCGAGGCGATGAAGGTCCTGTTTTCGACCCTGGCCACGTCGGAAGGGTGGCTCCTGAAAAGATAGCAGCCCGGGCGTTTTTCCGGGTTGAGCGGCGTGGCCATTCCGGCCTCCACCATTTCGGCCATCAATGCGTCGTATTCTTTCTGCGAGCCGTCGCACAAACAGACTTTGTCCGGTTTGCACATTTCGGCGATTTCCGCGACCCAGGCTTCGAGTTTTTTGTTTTTTAGATTCATCATGGTTTTATTCTCCTTATATCGATTCCTTTTGATAAAATTGTACATTATATCGATTTTGTTTTCAAGGGATATTTTTGAATATTTTGTTAATAGTTTGCCTCGACCGCTTTGTCTAAGGCGAACGAATATATATACGCGCCATCCACGGGCCTGCCGAGCATTTCGCGCACCGCCATGCAATAATAGCCTATCTGCCGCCCGTGCCTTTCAAGCAGGATCTTTGCCCCGTTTGGCTCATGCACACGGTCGGTTTTGAAATCCACCACGTAAGCTTTCCCGTTTTTGTCCTCGAAAAACAAGTCTATCGCCCCTTGGATCAGCACATATTCATCGCCCTCCGGGGCCTCGCCATCCAAAAAATCGCGCACCGAAACTTTCAGGTTGAACGGAGTCTCCCTGTATACCCGTTTTGCCGCCTTTATTTTCCCGTACAAATCAGAAGAGAAAAATCTGTCTATGGGAGAAAAATCGATCCTTTGGCACTGCGCAAGGTTCAAAAACCCGCCGCCTAAAAGATTTTTCGCCTCGTCTTTCGCGCCGTATATCTCGGCTTGCCCAAAGTCCGCGAATTGCATGAAAAGGTGAGTGGCGGTTCCCGCAAGCGCCGGGTCATCTGAAACCTTCTCTTCGAGAAACCTCGGCAGGGGCGACATTTTCAGCTCTTTTGCTTCCGGCAGGCTGTATTCGTCTTCGCCCAAAATTCCCGGATGCAGGCTTGAAACGGAGATTTTTGCGGGCACTTTCGACAAAAAATCGTTTTTGTACTCGAAATTGTACATATGCCTGATTTTATCCCGGTATTCCAAAACTTTCGCGGAATCGGCATCTTCGCTTGCGGCGCAAGGTGTTTCAGGCTGTGCGCCGCCGGAGTTGGCCGCCGCCATCATTTCGCGCAGCTTTTCGGAATGCACCAAGTCGATTTCGAACCCCATTTTTGTTTTGTCGTTGCCGCCGGAATCCAAAAGTATCTGCGCGAGCCATTTAAGAGTGCTGTCGGCCGCAGAATGATCCGAAATCTCCGCGTTTTTGTCCAAAAACTTTTCGATATTGTCCACGCTTCCGACTATTATGAGTTTTTCGACCGCCCTTGTGAGCGCCACATACAGTATCCTCGCTTCTTCGCTGAGCGCCTCGCCTTTTATTTTTTCGGAAAACAGTTTCTTGAACGGCGTTTTTTCTATTCCGATTCCGTCGGTGTATTTCAAATCGAAATATATCCCCTCGTCGCTTATCGCGGGATTGCCCTGATAGTCGCCTTTGTTGAACGGCGAACCGGTGTTGGCCAGTATGCACACGGGAAATTCGAGCCCTTTGGCTTTGTGCACGCTCATGATCTTCACCACGTCGCTGTTTTCGGAAATCACTTTGGCCTTCTCGAAATCGTTTTTGCCTTTTTGGACGTCGTTCAAGTAATTTATGAACCCGTAAAGACCTTTGAAAGTGGTTTCTTCGAATTTTCTGGCGTATTCGTATAGCAGCATTAAATTGGCTTCCCTCTCCGCCGCGAAACTCTCAAGAGAAATTTTTGCCATCATGTCGGTTTGGCGGTACAAGTGCCAGATGAATTTGTCCACGGGCAAAATCCTCGATTTCGCCCGCCACAAGTTCAATTTGTCCAAAAAGTCCCCGCACTTTTTTTGCAATTCGGGAATTCGGCCGCTTTCGGCGTAATTTCGCACATATTTGAAAAGGGGGTCTTTGTAGCCGCGCTTTTTTTGGTTTTCATTTGTGATGCATATGAGATCATCCAAGGAAAATTGGAACACGGGGCTTTTTAGCGTTGCAGCGAGGTCTATGTCCCGCGTGGGGTTGTCCACGGTTTTGAGCATGGACACAACGAGCATGATCTCCGCGCTCGCCAAAAAGCCTTTCGCCTTGTCCGTATAACAGGGTATTTCGTATTTCTTCAGCGCATCCATCAGAAGATCGCCTTTTGTGTAGTTTCTCATCAGCACGGTTATGTGGCGGGGCAATATCTTTTCGCCGTTTTTCAGCCGGCCGGATCCCAACAATTTTTTTATTGTCAGCGCCACATATTCGGCTTCGGCTGATGTGACCGCCCCCATCAAATCGTTTTCAAGATTTTCTCCGTCCGCTTTTTCGGGTTCTTCGCTTTCGTTTTCGATCGCGCCATTCGACTCTTCGTTTATGTCTTTTTCGACCAAGGCGAAGCTGACGTCGCTTGTTTTGTTTCCGGGAACCTCATCGAAAATTTTGCCGCTTTCCAAAACCTCGCCGCCCGTGTACTTTACGCCCCCGAGTTTTTCCGAAAAAAGCGAAGAAAATATATGGTTTATGAAATCTATTATTGCGGGGCTGCTCCTGAAATTCTTTTTCAGATATATCTTTTTCGGGGAAAAGGGGTTTGCGGCGAATTCCCCGAAAGTTTTCGAATAGAGCGAAAATATTTCCGGCTTCGCGCCCCGAAACGCATATATGCTCTGCTTCACGTCGCCCACCATGAATCTGTTGCCGTTTTCGCTTCTATCGTTTTCGGTCGAAATCGCCCGAAATATCATGTCCTGGATTTTGTTTGTGTCCTGATATTCGTCGATGTATATCTCCTTGTAGGAACCTTTGAGCTGTTTTGCTAGGTCGGTGAGCGCAAGCTCCCCGTTTTCGCCTGTTTTTTCGATCAAGAGCCGGAACGCCAAACGTTCCAAGTCGGAAAACTCAAAAGACTTGAGCCGCATCTTCTCTGCGTTCAAATTTATGTCGAACCTGCTTATTATGCCGGAGAGCGCGACAAGCGATTTTTCGTAGCTTCTTGCAAATCTCTGCATGTCATAAAAATCGTATTCGAACAGTTTTTGGGCGTAATCTATGGATTTTTTTATGTTTTTCAATTTTTTGTCGAGAATGTCTTTTAATTCGATCGAAGCCTCGTCTTCTTTGTCTATTCTGTGCGAACCCACTTTCACGCTTTCATACCCCGCGCAAACCTCATACGCCTCCCCATACAAAGAGAGGTTCCCTTCGTCGATGATTTCGGACAAATCGGCGAAAAAATTGCGCATATTGGCGAGGCAAGGCGAATATTTTTTGTCTATGACCTCGAATTTTGCCGCGCTGATTTGCGCGGTGATTTTTTTGATTTCCGATATATGCCCGCTGAGCCCCTCTGAGAGATGCGCTTTTATGCTTTTTCCGAATGCAGTCGAAAAAAACGGGGCATTTTTCCCGAGCGCCGTGATTTCCCGCATCAGCGAAATCTGGGCGGCAAACAATTTGGAGCCGTCTATTTCCGAATTCACTTTGTCGTGCATCTTCAAAATCACGCCGTAAATATTTTCGTCGTCTTTGGCGCCCATGAAGTTTTCTATCGCGAATATGAAGTCCTCATGCGTAAATTCGCTTTGGGAGGCGTAGATCTCGCTTGTTTTGTCGTGGTATTTTTCCAAAAGTTCGTCGAGCAGCGAGCGTTTGATTATCGACATTTCGTTTTCGTCCGCCATGCGAAAATTTGCGGGGATCCCGAGTTTTTCGAAATTCGCGTTTATCAAGGAGCGGCAAAACGAATGAATGGTGGAAATAGCCGCGTTGCCCAACAGAATCTGCTGCTTTTTCAAATGGGCGCTTCCTATGTTTTCCGAAAGTTTTTTGTTTATCGCCCTCGATATTTTGTTTTTCAGATCGGTCGCCGACGCCCTTGTGAACGTGACCACCAAAAAATCGGTGATGTCAAAGTTTTCCGATTCACCGCAGATTTTTTGTATTATCCTCTCCGTCAGAACGGAGGTTTTGCCCGAACCGGCACCCGCCGAAACCAGCAGCGTGCCGCCCTTTGAGTTTATCGCCTCGTTTTGCGCTTCTGTGAACTGCATAAAATCTTTTCCCGTCTGATTCTTGTTTTTTGATTACATTATATACAGCAGTATACCGCTAATCTTCGCCGTTGTCAAGCAATTGAAGTTCCAAATTGGAAAAATTTTCGGGCGAATTAACAAAAAAGAATTGCATTTGCGCATGGCATCGTGTATAATGGTCAAAAATGATAATATATATGCATAGGAGGGTAACCATGTCAAATCTCGTTTACGAAGGCCCGAAAAAAATGAAAGCGAACCAACTCTTCAAATGCAAACTGACAGTCGAAATAGGGGAAGAAATAGAAACGGGGGGCATCATATGCGTCGCTTCAAGGCACGTGTCGGACATTGGCTATGCGCAATGCCGCAATCCTGAAGATGACAACTATATCGAATTTTTCGCAAGCAGGGGCGATGTTGCCCTGACATTCGAACTCCGTCCGGGAGACCACCCGTGGAACAGGGGCTTTTCGCTTTCTGTTTCGGGCGGCAAGCTGCAAAAAGGCGATACGGTCACAATCGTGATGGGCAAAGGCAGGGGTTTCAGAGCCCAAAGTTTCAGCGAGACAAACTCGGGGTTCCGCTTGGGAATCAAGCAAAACAAAAATGCTCCGTGGATTGTATCGCAAAAAAAGGAAGCGGAATTTTTTGAAGTGACGGGCGCGGACGCGATTCGCATAAGGGCCTATGTGAAGGATGTCGGCAGCGCTTGTCCGAATAAAAGAGTTTGCCTCAAAATGGAGGATATCTATTCCAATATCGGCTCCGTTGCCGAAGGCGCCGAATTCGGGGTCTATTTGGACGATGCTGCATATCTCGGAAAAATGGCGGTAGACGGCCGGGGCGTTTCAACCGGCAATGCTTTTTTCGTTCCTTCCGATGACAAGTGGCACACGCTTTCAATCGTGTCAAGCGACGGAAAATTTTTTGCCCGCACCAATCCGTTCGGCCCGCCGCTGTTAAAGGGGCTGAACGTCTACTTCGGGGATATACACTCCCAATCCGGGCTTTGCGACGGGACAAACAGCCCGAAATATCTGTATCGTTACGCAAAAACGGCGGCAGGCCTTGATTTTGCCTCGGTTTCAAGCCATGACATGGAACTTGACGATGATGCATGGGAAGAAATAAAGAAAGAAACAAAACTGGCAAACGAACCGGGTGAATTTGTAACTCTTCTGGGATACGAATGGTCAGGATCCGAACAAAACGGGGGCGACAACAACATATATTACAAGTCGGACGACGGGGCGCTTGTACGGAACATGACCTTGCGGACTGAATGGTGCATACCGGATATGCCCGAAGAATCCAACGACTTGGCGGATACAATCGCAAAAATCAAGCAAAATGCCGATGAATTCATGGTGATACCGCATTGCGGGGGCAGGCAGTGCAATTTCGATTTTTATGACCCAAGCGTGATGAGCGTATTTGAAATCCATTCCACCCACAGAAATTACGAGCATATCTGGCGGGAAGCGGTAAGCCGGGGCTTAAAAATGGGGCTTGCCGGCGGCAGCGACGATCACAGGGGCATGATAGGCGATTGCGCCACGGCGGCCAGGGAACGCTTCTTTTCAAGCCATTCCGGGCTCATTTGCGTTTATGCGGCCGATTTGACGCGCGGGGCGATATGGGACGCTATCAAAAAAAGGCACACTTACGCGACAAACGGGCCGCATATTGTCATCAGCTTCGCAATGGGCGGTTATATCATGGGCGATGAAGCCATACTAAAAACAGGCGCTACGATGGAATTTGAATTTGCGGCGCTGTCCCATGGCTTTATCGACCGTCTGGAAATATATAGAAATAGCGATATCGCCGAAAATTTCTGCGGGGCGAACCAAGTCAACCAAGTCACGGAATATCGGGGCATATATAAAGACAGCGTGCGGAAAGGCTTAAATTTATACTATTTGAAAGCGATTCAAACCGACGGCGGTACGGCATGGTCCTCCCCGATATTCGTATATGGGAATTGATTGATTGAACCTATGTTTGCTTTCCAATCATATAGTTGACAAGGTTGGCAAGCAGCCTGTCGGCGGCGGGGTGGCCCGCATTTTCCAAAATGCCCATGGTGTTCAGCATGAAAAAACCCTCGCCCAGCCTATATCCTCCAATTGCCACCCCTCCGTCATATCCCGGGCCGGGGCACCCGGAAGCCATGCAAACCACGGCGACATCGTCGGGAGTCTGTATCCCCTCGAAAAAATAATCGTTGCAAAGCTGCCCGTAGTATTCCCAATCGAGTATGCCCGGGCCCTGCATCCCCTCGAGGGCGGGATGATGGCGGCCTATGTATTCCTTGTGGTACAGCCAGTCCCTCATGCGGCGCAGCCCGCTCTTTTGCGCAAGGGGCAGCTTTGCCGTCGAATCGCCGTTTTCGGAGAATACGAAAGGGGACAAAAACAGCGCGCGCGCCCCTCGCCTGATTCTGTCATAGAGCAAATCCCAGGCAATATCCCCCTCGTCGCCCACGACAATGACTTCGCCGTTTTCGCCGCTTTGCGATTCGAAATCATAAGGCGAAACGCCCGCGCCCGCCGACTTTAAAATATCCTCATATGGGGCCTTTTGCGCCAACGTGAAGATTTGGCCAGATATGGCGGGGATTGAATTTTTATCCGTGAGCGTAAATTTCATGCGGCGGTTGCCGGGGCGGCCGCCTTCGTCCATGTCGGCTGCCAATGTATATTCGCCCGCTTCAAGGCTGACATTTATCGTCTCGTCGAAAACGGTGTAGGCAAGCGGGGCAAATTTGCCCTGCTGTATTACAACCTGCGTCTTTTTTTCCCAACATATCCCTTCTTTTTTCCATATGCGCAGATTTATCGGATACAACCCGGGGCGAAGCGCGTCTTCATTTGCCAATCGGACGATTATGCGAAGCGGTTTGTTTGTGTACGCGTGCCCGGGTTCGACGAACATGCAGAACCTAAGAGGGTCCCAACCGTCCCGCAGCGCTTCCATCATGCCCGGCTTAAGCTCTCCGTATACAGTCCACAACCCTTCTCCGGTCAGTGCATGGTCCATCAGCCCCGTCAGATTGTATCCGCAAAATTTTGGGTTGCCCCGCGCAAGGTCGAAAGTAATTATGCGCTGGCGCACCGATTTCACGAAACTGTCGGTGAAAAAATCGTCAATCGACGGATAAATGCCTTCCAGACCGAAACGTTCCCAATCTTTTTTGATCGATTCCAATATGAATCCCGTGGTGAGCATTTCGGGGGTGTTCAGGCTGCCGCCGGACTGCCGGGCGCGGCTGTAGTCGCTGAGCGTGTTCAGCTGGCTTCCCGCGCCGAACTCCGAGAGAAATATTGGCTTTCCCCCTTTGCCCAAATTCAACATGGTTTCTTTTGCCTCCCATGTCATGGGCATACGCGGATAGATGTGGATGTCCCCCGCGCCGATGGGCATCGGGTTGAGCAAATCGTCCATTTTTGTTTTTTCGAGAGGGTGGTTCGGGTCTTCCTCGCCCCAAGCGCATTCGAATTTTTCGCTGAACGGATTTGACAGCGAGCCTATGCGCATATTGAAATCCCAGCGGCCGCTCGAAAGCAGGACGAGACGGGTCATGTCGAGCTCGCGCAACTTGGGCAATGCGTTCAATGCCGCATTGAAAGCGTCGTTATCGGGGGTTTCGTTGAGCAGGCCGATGATCACAAGGCAAGCGCGGCTGCGGTCGCGCCTGACGGTTTCGAGAAGCGACCGTTCGAAATTCGCGCTTGCATCCGCCGAATCGCCGAGCAGCCATGAAGCCTTGTGCTCCTCGTACACCATGAGGCCTATATCGTCGCAGTAATCCAATAGATCGGGATTCATGTTGCCGCTGATGGCGCGGATCATATTGAAGCCAGCCGTTTTCATGTAATTTAGGTGAAAAAGCGGAATGTCGCCGCCGGTATGCGAAGTCTTGAGATATATGCGCCGCCCGTTGAATACAAAATACCCTTGTTCGACTTTGAGTTCGCGGAATCCTATTCGGGCGCTGTATGTGTCGGTCAGGCATTCTTTTTTTTGCCTGGACTTTTGTTTTTTGCTTTTGCGGATCAACTGTATGTTTGCAGTATACAGCATAGGGTTGTCGAGTTCCCAGAGTTGCGGGTGCTCGACAGTACAGTTCAATTTGTATATGCTTGTTTTTGGAACGCATTTCGCTTCTATGGACGTTCTTGCAGCTTCCGCATTCTGCCACCGAGGGGAAAGCGAGGCTGTGAGCTCGATTTTTGCCGCTTTTTTAAGTGCGCTGTCAACCGTGATTTCCATCGCGACTTTTCCGGTGTGCGGGCAAGCGGTTATGTATGCGTCTTTGATAAAAACGGCGGGGCGCGCGATCAATTCCACTTTGCGCATTATTCCCCCGTAATTGTTGGGGCTTCCCGGCTGATAATTGCCTTCGCGCTTGTTTCCGCTGGGAATTTCGCGGAGCAGCAGGCCGTCGACCGCTTTGTCGTCTTTGGGAACGACGATGCGCAGGACGAGATTATTTGGCATATCTTTTTTCAATATGCCCGTGACCTCGAATTCGAAGGGGGTTTCACCGCCTTCGTGTTCGCCGATGAAACGTCCGCCTATCCACGCTTCGCACCGGTAATCGACTGCCTGGAAGCGCAAAAACGCCCGAAGGCTTTTATTTGTGCCCACCTCCGGCACAATAGATTTGAAATACCAAAAAACGCCGCTTTGACCCGGATATACGGCTTGCGCTTGCCCCGGGACCGAGATTTCGATTGCTTCGGTTTCGGGAAAAGCGCTTTGCCAATTTTTTTCTTTGCCCGCATTTTCGGGATCGCATATTATTTTCCAGATTCCGCCAAGCGGACAAATCCTGTCCTTGTGTTTGTTCATAAAGGGCCGTTCCTTTCTTTAACCGCAAAGTTGTATTTTCAAAATATTTGGCCATGATATATGCATATTATACCACTCGCCGCGAAATTATTCAATATTTTGCAAAAAAAAGCGGATAAAAAATTGACAAGCGGTAAAAAAGATGGTACAATAACTATTGATAGCGATCCGGAAAAAACGATTCAGGAGGGGCATATTTATGAACGATCAGGAAAAGCAAAAAATGAAAAAGAAATACGCATTGGCGGGGGCGAGTTCCCGCGCATATCAGTCATATGTCGCGCCGCTTTTGGGCAAATACGCCGATACTGTGGAATTTGCGGGCATTTACGACGTAAATCCCGGCCGCTCGGAAATCATAAGCAAAAATTTTGGGAATATACCCGTTTACCTCGATTTTGACGAAATGCTGGAAAAAGAAAAGCCCGATGCGGTGATCGTCACGACGGTGGACGCATACCACAGCGATTACGTCATACGCTCGATGGAATTCGGATGCGAAGTCGTCGTCGAAAAACCGCTGACTATAGACGCGGAGAAGTGCAGGGCCATACTCGAAGCCGAAAAACAATTCGCCAAAAAGGTCACGGTCATTTTCAACCTCCGCTATACGCCTTTTGCGGGGAAATTGAAGGAACTTGTCTCGGGCGGGGCGGTCGGCGAGGTTTACAACGTGCATTTCGAATGGCTGCTCGACAGGGTGATGGCTTTCGGAGCGCATGGCGCGAGCTATTTCAGGAGATGGAATTCCCGCATGGCAAAAAGCGGCGGCTTGTTGCTGCACAAGTGCACGCACCATTTCGATTTCGTAAATTGGCTCATAGGCGCAAATCCAAAAAAAGTATCGGCATTCGGAAAACTCAACGTCTACGGCAAAAACGGTGCCTACAGAGGCGAAAACTGCCGCAGGTGCGACCATGCGGAAGAATGCCCCTTTTATTGCAAGCTCAGTGATTTTGAGCGGCAATTTTACGCCGAACAGGAAAAATACGACGGGTATTACAAAGACGGCTGCGTTTTTTCGGATGAAATAGACATATACGACACCGTTTCTCTGAATGTGCTGTATGACAAAGGGCAGACGATGTCATATTCGCTGAATGCGGCGGCGGCATACGAAGGCTGGCGGATGTCGATCAACGGCTCGAAAGGCAGACTCGAGGCTTTTTGCCCTTTCACCGGCTTCCAAAGCACAGGCGAGTGCGCCATAAAAATATTCGACTTGCGCGACAACATGACAGAGATCAAAGTCTCCGAACTTGCGGGAGACCACGGTGGGGCGGACGATATAATGCGCGATGAAATATTTGGCGGAGATAGGGGCAAAACAGATCCCTTAGGGCGCGCGGCGGGCATTGCGGCAGGAGTGAATTCCCTGATGATAGGGGCAGCGGCGAATATTTCGATAAAACAGGGGACAATCGTCGATATCGACGAACTTCTAAAAAAATGAAAAAATTCATTTTTTGACGGCCACGATGATGTCCCTTTGTATGGACTGGTCCACCCTGTGTTCAAAACCCAGATAAATGGCATCGTTTTTGACGGTCAAGTTGTTGGCGGCAAAAATGTTTTCCATGTCTTTGCGCACAAGCACGTTGCAGTTCCAGGCCAGCGCGATGGCTCCGCCCACTTTCAAGACCTCAGACCACGGGGGAAGGCACGCATTCAGCAGTTCGGCGGGGTTTCTGGTCAATGAGGATTGTTTTTCGTTTGTCACGCTGCCGTGCTGTATGCCGTAGGGCAAATCCCCGACGATGATGTCAAAAAAGTTTTTTTTGTAATATTTGTCCGCATACATGGAATTTCCCGCAATCAGCTCGATTGTTTTCGTGTTTTTTTCCTTGAATCCCTCTTTTGTTTTGGCCGCTGCAAAACTATGCCGGAAAGCCGTAAAAGATTTGTTGGGCCCGGAAAACCTGTTTTCGCCATATTCAAACTTGTATCTTGCCGTTTCCAAAAATTTCTTGACAAAATGGCTCGATTCTGTCACGATCTTTTCGCCTATCTCGATGCCGTATGCGTCAAATCCTTTGATCAGCGCTTCATACAGCGTGGTTCCCTTGCCCGCTACCGGGTCGAGCAGCTTGATTTCGCGCGAATTGTTTTGCGAATGGAAAGCGAGGTTGATCATCATCTTCGTGAAGATTTCGTTTGTTTTGCCGGTGTATTTCAAAATCGTGCCCATGCTTTCATCCACGAAATCGTCTTTGATTTTCGCGATCGGCTTGAAATACAATTCGCCGCCGATGGTTTCCATTTTGAACAGCGCGTAGAAAAAAGACAAATCGGATACCAGTGCTATGTCGGATTCGCATAGCTCATCGCTTGTCTGAAAAGTCAAATAGTCCAAGCCGAATATGTTTTGGCTTTCTGCGTTTTCATATTTGACCGATAATTTTTGGGCCGCGATGGCGAACTCGGAGATCGACAGCGCAATCGAAGCCTCGAAATATACCCTGTTGTGGCCCGGGTTGCATAAAATAGCGTAATTCATCTGTTATTGTTTCGCCCCCGAATTTTTCAACTTATTTTTACCAGTCCTGCACGGTGCCGTCTTCCCTGCGCCAATGGGGGTGTTCGTATGTGGCATAAGGCTGGCATTTTTCTTCGTTGAGCCAAACGCCGAGCCCCGGCGAGTTTCCAAGCGTGAAAAAACCGTCTTTGTACTGGGCGTCCATTTCAAGATGCGCCCCGATGTCCCCGTAGAGCCCGCATTCCTGCATGAAAAAATTGGGAGTGGCCAAATCCGTCTGGAAAGCGGCCATCATGCCCACCGCGCTGGGCAATCCATGGGGCACCATCTCCATATAGTGGGTTTCGCCGTAGGCGGCAATTTTGCGCATGGAGCTGATTCCGCCGCAATTGCAAATGTCGGTGCGCAAATAGTCGATGAGATCCTCCTCCACTAACGTTTTGTAGTCCCAGACCCCGCCGAATTTTTCTCCGGTGCCCAGCGGCGCGGTAGTTTGCCGGCGCAAAATCCGGAAGCTCTCGGGGCTGTCAGACCGGATCGGATCCTCCACGAAAACGGGCGAATACTCGGCGATGGCGTTGATGAGTTCTATCGCGCGGGCGGGGGAGAGGCGCGTGTGGCATTCGAAAATGATTTCGATTTCGTCGCCCACTGCGGCGCGAAGCGCTTTCATATGTTTTGCGCTCAGCCTCACTTGCGTTCCAGGTTCATAATACCCGCCTTCTTTCACGTTTGCGTCGTGAGGGCATATGCGCAGCACGGTAAACCCGCGCTTTAAAGTCTGCTCGGCATTGCGGCAAAGCTCGTCCGGGGTTTTTCCCCCGCAGTGGCAGTACACGCGGATCTTGTCCCTGCACCTGCCGCCGAGCAGATTGTACACCGGCGTGTTCAGCGCTTTGCCTTTTATGTCCCACAGCGCCATGTCCACAGCGGACAAAGCCGACATCAGCACCGGCCCGCCCCGCCAGAAAGTGCCCCTGAATATGTCCTGCCATATGTGCTCGATGTCAAAAGGGTTGAGCCCGCAGACCACGGGTTCTATCGCTTCGATGACTGCGGCCACTGCCGCTTCGCGCGAGTTGAGCGTGCCCTCTCCTATGCCGTGCACGCCTTCGTCGGTCTCGACTTTGGCGTATATGTTATGCCCCGAAAAAATGCGTTTCACTGCTGTTATTTTCATATTTTACCTCTTATTTATTTCGTTACATTACCGATTGGCGTGAACTGTATGTGAACGCGGAGCGTTCACATTCGTTACACGTTACCCCTTTCTTTTTCCAAAACCGATTTTCGCCGCTCGGGCAAATCCTCCGGCAGCCAATTGTGCGGCAAATCCATGATCACGGGCAGCCTCGCCCCGCCGTCGGCCACTATCTCCGAGCCTGTTATATATACCGCATCGTCGGAGGCCAAAAACGCCACAATGCCCGCCACCTGATCCGGCACCGCATAGCTGCCCAAGGGTATCACCGCCCCATATTTCTTTTTGTGTTTGTCCCTTCCCGAATTTCGCGGATTTTCGAGCCAGCCCGTGTCCACGAGCCCCGGCGCCAGCGCGTTTACCCGGATATTGTAGCGGCCAAGCTCCATTGCCATATGCTTCGTGAGTTTGCCCACCGCCGCTTTTATGCTGCCGTAGACCGAATTGCCGTCAAAATTTGCGATTCCCTGGTTGGACGAGATATTCACGATGCAGCCTTCGCAGTTTTGCCTGATCATATATTTGGCCGCCCGCTGCGCCATGAAATATACCCCGCGCAAATCGGTATTTGTCACTTTTTCAAAAAGTTCGGGCGTAGTTTCCAAAAAAGAACTTCCCATGGTGACCCCCGCATTGTTGACGAGCAAATCCAATCGGGGGTAATGCGCTTCATAAGCGTCGAAGGCCGCATTGAGCTGCGCGAGATCCGACATGTCGGCGCAAAATATTTCGGTTTCGGAACCCATTTCCAAAAGGGTTTTTTGCGCTTCAATGGCTCCTTCTTTTGAATTGCGGTAAGTGAGAGCCACGTTGTAGCCTTCTTTTCCAAGGCGCAAGGCCACCGCCCGCCCTATGCCTCGTCCCCCGCCTGTGACAAGCGCGTATTTTTTTCTCTCCACCATTTATTTTTCTCCTTTGAGCATTTTTGCAAGATCTTTGATCGCGTCGTAGAATATGCCCACATCTACCGAATACGATATGTATTTTACCCCTTTTTCGATCCATTTCGCGGCGCTTTCCGGGGTGTCGGCGAAAGTTCCCGCCGTTATTCCTTTCTTTTCGCAGCGCATGGCTATCTCGAGCATTTTTTCCTCGACTGCCGGGTGGCTAACCTGCCCGGGCAATCCCAGCGACTGCGAAAGGTCGTAGGGCCCGACGAATATGACGTCAATGCCGGCAACTTCCAATATCCCGTCGATATTGTCAATGCCTTCTTTGCCCTCTATCTGCAGTATTGCGATCGATTTGTTTGCCTCGGAGAAATATTCGAACCTGTCCTTTGCCGAATAGTTTGCCGCCCGGACGAACCTGCAGACGCCGCGGTGGCCCTCCGGGTGAAATTTCATTTTGGCGATTGCGGCTTTTGCTTCGTCTTTTGTTCCTATCTGCGGGATCTGGAGCCCGCCCGCCCCGATGTCGAGCGCCTCGCCGATGACAAAATCGCCGCCTTCTTTTACGCGCACAATCGGGAAAATCCCCGAAACTTCGGCGGCGCGTATCAAATTTTGGGCGGTTTGTATCGTGTTTGGGCCGTGTTCCAAATCGATTATGACATAGTCGAGCCCCGCATATCCCATAACTTCGACAAAAGCGGGGTCGCTTGTCTTTGAAAATATCCCGACAGCGCGTGTTTTGAGTTTTTCCCTGAAATTCTCGGTCATTATCGCCTTTTGCATAATTACTCCCTCCAAATTTATCCAAACAAGCCCGCTTTTTTCCAGCCGCAGGCCGCAAGGTATTCGCGTATCGGCGCTTTTAAGGCAGTGCTGTCGAATTTAAATCCGACAAAACCCACTTCGCCGGTTTGGTTGTTTTGCCCCATTCCGAATTGTATCGATTTCCGGTTTGAATTGCCGATGAAAGTGCTCGAAGAAGAACCGAAACCCACTTTGCCGCTGCGCGTTTTTACACCCGCCGATTTGTTTTCGTTCTTGTCCGATTCGCTGTATTTTCCGTTGTTGTTCAATGTGGCGGCGAAAGTGAAAGCTTTTGTTTCCTCGTTTATTTCATGCGGAGAAAAGAAAGTCGCATCCATCCATTTCCAGCGCGCCACAATCGAATCGCCCTCGACTGTCACTTCCCAAGGTTGTCCCGGATTATTTAAAGCCACCGGAGCGTCCATCAGCACTTTTTGCTTTTCGCTGTAAGCGTATACGGGCGCGGCCGCGTAAGGAGCCTGCTGTGCGAATGGTTGCTGGAATTGTTGTTGGGGCTGCTGGATCGGCGGCGGCATTTGGGCTGCCGGAACCGGGGGCGGCAGATCTTCGATTTTCGCCCCGCAATATTTGCAAAACTTTTTGTCTTCCATCACCTGCGAACCGCAGTTCGCGCAAAATTTCGCCATAAATTTTCGCCTTCCTTTCAAAAAATTTTGTTCCTTGCCCATATTCTATCACAAAGAAATAGGGCTGTCAAGGGGAAAATTTGTTTTGGGCGCGGTTGTTGACAAACGGAAGAAAAGGTCGTATAATACAGGGAATTTAGCAATCACGGTCGAGCGTGGGGGGAGGCTTTTTGGTATGCTTATCTTGGAGGCTGGAAAGATGGAATTATCGGATAAAATCAATGCCGTAATCAAAATGCAAAAATACATCGACGCTCACTTTGATGAAGAGATCACCTTGGATGATTTGAGTTATGCTGCCGGTTACAGCAAATACCACGCAATGCGCATATTCAAGGAGCTTACGGGCAAAACGCCATTTGAATCAATCCGCGCGCTGAGGCTTACAAAAGCGGCGCAGACTCTGCGCGATTCAGATGAAAAAGTGGTTGATGTAGCATTGGACAACGGATTTGAGTCCCACGACGGATTTACGCGGGCTTTTGCGCGGCAGTTTGACGTCACTCCGCAAAAATACCGGCGCGAAACTCTGGCTGTGAGATACTATGTCCAATATCCCATCGAAGCCTACTACATATTGAAAGAAGGCGCGGAAATTATGCCAAAAGAACCGATAAAAAGAACCATGGCCGTCACAGCGCTGGAACGCCCCGCAAGAAAGCTGATCCTGGTGCGTTCCGTAAAAGCGACCGAATATTTCTCGTTTTGCGAGGAGGTTGGGTGCGATTGGGAGGGGATTTTCAACAGCATCCCCGAAAAATTCGATACCCCAGCCTTGCTTACCCTCCCTCAAAATCTGATAAAACTCGGAACCGGAAACACAGCCTCCGGCGTGGAAGTGCCGCCGGAGTACAATAAACCCGTTCCAAACGGGTGCGACGTTATCGAATTGCCCCCTTGCATCATGCTGCACTTTCAAGGGGCGCCCTTCGAAGACGAAAACGATTTCGGCGAGGCGATAGGGACATTATGGGAAATAATGGCATCCTATGACCCGGCGATATACGGATGGCAGTACGCGCCGGAGCTCGCCCCGTATTTCAACTTCGGGGCAGCGGCCAAAACAGGCGCGCGAATGGCGCGGCCGGTGCGGAAAATGTGAAAATGGCATAGCAAAAAGCCGCTGAACGGGATTTCCCGTTCAGCGGCTTGATTCTTTGCAAATCGCGTTCATGAAAAATTTACATAACTCGGTTGCGTTAGTGCGCGTATGCGTATATAATATTATCGTCGTTTGAAAAAATGGCGAGCGTTTTAACCGGCTGTCGCCGCCCCGAGAAGGAGGGTGCGCTGTGAACAAGGAACTGAAAGCCTATTTTTGCATTCAGGCAAAGATTGCCGCCGCCTTTAACTTTTTTATAAACGGAATGATCGCGTCCATGATTTATCACGCGGCAAATGAAGTGCCGACTGACGTTATCAGTATCGGTATCGACCTTGCGATCACTTGCCTATTTACCTCGACAATTACCGCGTACGTCATACGGCACGGCCTGAAATCCACAGGGACGGCCGGAGTCCTGCCGCCCGCGAACGGCTTTGTCCGTTTCCTGGCGAAGCTGTTCCGCTTTCCGCTGGGCTTTGGCATACTGACGGGATTGGCCGCAGCCGCCGCGCTGTTTGCCATTGCCGCGCCGGCATTTGCCCTGCTGAATATCACATCGCTCCCATTTTACCTGTATGTGCTGCTGAAATCTTTTTTCTCTTTGGTGTTCGGCGCGGGCATCACAATATTTTCGATGTACGCCGGCATATGCAAAACCAAATAATTATGAAGACCATGCGCGTATGCGCATATAAAAAGCAAGGGCAAGTTTTGAGAACGGAGGCTCCTGTAATATGGACTATATATCAGTCCGTCAAGCCGCTGAAAAATGGGGCGTGTCTGTTAGACAAGTTCAGGCGCTGCTAAAGGATAACCGTATTGAAGGCGCGGCTCGTTTGGGAAATCGCGTTTGGTCTATTCCCGCCGATGCGAAAAAGCCCGGCGACCCGCGCTCTGAAAAGAAAACGCCGCAAAATGACTTTAAATCCGACTTTGCGCATATCGTTTCGGCTGTTTTTGTACTTTCGCCGCGGGATAATCCCGAAAGTATTCTGGATAGCATAAAAGAGAAAAGAATCCGGCGTATGGCCGAGGCTACGTTTGCCCATTTTCGCGGTGATTTTACGCAGGCGATAGAATACTATAAGCAAAACGAAGGAGACGACGCAATTAAGCTTTATTCCTCCGGGCTCGCAATAGCGGCCGCGATGAGCACAGGGGATTATTCCTTTTATACAGAAGTCGAAACCTTTCTCAAAAATATAATCGGAGCGAATATAAGCGATGAAATAACCGTTTATGCGGAATCATCGTTATCCATCGCCTATTTAGGGGCGATAGCGCCCAATATGGTTCCCGAGTGGCTGAAAATGGGGGACTTTTCCTCGCTCCCGCCCCAAGTAATGCCTGATACGGTATTCAAGCGCGCGGTATATCTGAAGTGCATCGGGAAATATGAAGCCTTGATCAACGTAGCGAAGACCTCGCTGGCTTTTTTTGATTCGCCGCGGGAACAATCCATTCCCGGTATTTTTATGCGCTTGCTGTGCGCCTTTGCCTATTTTGCCATCGGCCGCGCGGAGGAGGCAAAGAATTGGCTGCTGGACGCCATGGACATGGCCCTGCCCCACGGCTTTATCACGCCATTTTCGGAATATATCACTCAGTTTGGCGGTTTGATGGATCAGTGCCTTATGCAAAAATACCCGGAATACTACGACGCTGTGGTCAGTCAGGCGAAACGCACGCTTGGGAATTGGATTTCTTTCCACAACCATTTCACAAAAGACAATATTATGTCCATTTTGTCGCTGCGGGACGCCCAGATAGCCCTGCTTGTGGCACGGGGCGTGCCTTATAAGCAAATCGCGGAGCAGTTTCATATGTCGGTCGGAACTCTTTGCAATCAAGTGCAAATAATTTATGACAAATTGATGATAACAAAAAAGCCCCGCCGACAGGAACTCGTGAAATACATTCTTTAAACAAAAAAAAGTGAAGTTTTGACCATCAAACTGCACTTACAAAACGATGAAAAATCCCCTATAATGTTGTAGAACAAATTATAGGGGATTTTTATGCCCTTTTTGGGATGGAGAATGAAATATGAAAAAGCTTTCAAAAAGATTACTCAGCGTAATGCTGTGCGTTGCCATGCTGGCCGCGCTGTTGCCGGCGGGCGTGTTTCCCGCGCTCACTCCCGCGCTCATCGCATTGGCGGCGGGACCGGCGGCGAGATCGGAGACTAAGGTTACGGAAATTGACGGACTGCCGGCAATAACGGTTTCTTATAACGGCGCATATGGAGCGCCCAACATTATTCCCTCGAATGTGGGGGTCCGTGAGTTTATATTGACTCTTGCGGCGCCCCTTGCATACGCGGTAAGCGTGGATTACCGAACCTTGGAGGGATCGGCGAAAGCAGGCATGCTCTATGAGGAAGCAAGCGGAACGGTTACATTCCTGCCCGGCGAGGTGAATAAAACCGTACAGATTACTTTTTTGGCAAGCGGATTTGCCGGAACGGACATAGAAACGCGGTGGAGCGAGGCAAAGAGCATGATCGTGCAGTTCCATCCGGTGAATGCGCTGCTTGAAGCGGCCGATTTTAGCGCTTACAGCGACAACAGCCGCTTTGACATACAAAACAACGGATATTCGCTCAGCTTCAAGTTCGCTTTCCTTAAATCGGAAAACACTTATGAAGCCTCGCGCGGAAATTTCTATAATTATTACGCTTATGACAGCCTTTCGGGCGAACCGGATGCGAAATACAGGGTTACAATTAACCCTTTCCCTTTGCCCTCGGAAGAATATGTGAACCAACGGTTTGATGATTTGGGAAAGAACGCATACGGCCGTATGAATTTTGCCTTAAGCGACACAGGCAACGCTTATGACAACAACAGAAATCCGGGTTTCGGTCAGGAATCCGCAGCTTTTAAGAACGCGCTTGCGGACTCCAACGCGTCGGGCGTTTCGGTCGGGATGGAGCTGTATCGGTCAAACGACGAAAATATACCCATACGCGCAGGAGAGTTTCCTCTAAAAGAATGGTTTAATTTCATCACAGCGCCGGATTCGGATTTATACGCAACCGGAAAAATAACGGTGCTGTCAAGCTATTCGGAAAGCGACCCGAATTATCCGTCGGACACGGAGTTTTATAATACAGCGGTCGAGAAAGGCTTCTACCAGAACTGGCCGGAGAAATATCTCGACAACACATTCAAGCTATGGCTCGGAGGCCATGAATATTCGTATCCTAATTACCCGGATGAAAGAGGCTCGTTTTCGGAGGCTTTGGACGGCGGCAAGCGCGCTTACTGTTATCTTCCGAGGGAGCAATACGCGGATTTTTGCAATATGCCGCTTACGAGATTTCTGATTTATGATCAATACATTATGGACGCGCCGGATGTTTATCCGGCACGAGTGGACGCCGGCATTTATACTGCGGGGCAGTTTTCTGCCGAGCTGATTGACTTCATCCCGCCCGTGGTCAGGTCTGTCACCGCGCCGACGGGCTCGCCCGACAAACCGTTCTTGCCGGGTTCGGCCATTCCAGTGACATTGGAATATTCAGAACCGGTCGCCGTTTCCGACGGCGCTTATATCACTGTCAACGGGATTGCCGCGCCGCTTGCCGACAAACGGCTCTATGGCATAGGCGATCGGTCGCCGCAGATAAGCAAATATGCGACTTTCCTTTACATTGTTCAGGAAACCGACAACCCGACCAGACTGGATGTGGAAATACCCGACCCGACTATGTTTACGGACATAGCGGGCAATATACTCGCTACCGTTGAAGAAGAGGCGGGCGTTTATTGGGACACGCTCGGCATTGATTTCACACAGCCGCATATAGCCAATTACCACGATGACACCAAAACCTATGACGCTGTATATATGCGGACGCCATTTGAATTCGCGGCAATCTCCGATTTTAAGACCGACAAAACCACTTACAGCTGTAGCGATACCGTTACGGTAACGCTCACGGACAACATAAACACACAGATCAGCCTGTGGCTGTTTAACGCTATTGACAACGGCACTGATGTGCTTTATTCCGACGGCAAAGGCGGCGCTTATCTTGCTATTTGCAACCCGCTGACCGACGAGCTTGACACATACGGCCTGAAATGGACGGGCGACGAATCGCCCCGTACATACATCGCGCAGTTTCCCGCGTCAAAATACGCGCCATACGCCTCGAAAATGCAGCTCGCGCTGTTCTACGGCGGCGATGTCGTATATGAGGACGGCGTGTTTTCAGGCGGTAAAATTTTATACGAAAAGCTGTTTTATATCGATTTGAACGAACCGAATTATGTTACATCGGTAACAATAAATGAGGCCTCTTACCCCACAAACGGCAAAATTTATTTTTCAGACGAAAACGCGACGCAGCTGTCCGCCTCAGTCAACCCAACAGATGCGGACTTCACCGAAATCGCGTGGTCAAGCTCTGACGAAAGCGTCGCGGAAATTGATTTTGACGGTTATATTCTGCCTCAAAAGGCGGGAAAGGCAAAATTCACGGCGACCGCGGCAAACGGCGGCATTGAGGGAATGGCAGTAAGCGCGGAAACCGTTGAATTCGAGATTGTCGACGACGGGGCGAAGATTTTGCAAATCAAGAGCAATGTCAACCGCTTCAGCACGAGAAAAGGCGACGGCGTTACCGTAAAATGGACGACGAACCTCGATTACGCGGTCACGGATTTCACCGTAAAGCTGTTTGAGGCGAACAATATGAGCGAAGTGTATGGTTACACAGGCAGGCTGACCGAATCGGATATGACGCTTGACGGCGCGTTATTGCAAGAAATATCGCAAAGGGGAGCGAACCTTTCGCCCGAACCGGCCTATATTTTTGAGATAAGCGCGGCAAACCCCGACAATCCGGGCAAAATCTTAAGCGCGACCGGATATATAATCGTCTATCCCCAGCCGCCGTCGATCAAATTCGCCGCGTTGGATAGTATGTATATAACCGATAAAACAAGCAGTTTTACGATTGAATGGGCGATGGAAAACCTCGACCCCGGCACTGACTATTTCGAGCTTGTCATAACTAAAAACGGTGATCTGCAAAACCCCTTATACTTTGCGACCGATTTCGTAAACGGCTTGAACAGCTATACGTTTCCTATTGGAAAGGTTGCGGGCGGATTAAAGGATACCTACAGTATTCAAGCGATTGCAATGAACGCCAGTGGAAACTGCTTAGACGCGGCGCTTTTGTATGTGTATGACGACTCCGCGCTTAAAATACTTGTGAAAGACGCGCAGGGAAGCGACGTTACCCCGGCAAACGGGATGCTCACGCTTTCAAACAGGAGCGTGATCTCAGATTTATATAACACAGGCGGCAGCGATGCCGTTCTCGCCCTCAGACGCGACATTAACCTGCAAAGATATATCAGCATCAATTACGGCGATTACGCCTGGAATATAATAAGCGACCAGATCGAATGGCTTTCAGACAACGCCGCCGTCGCGACGGTCAACTACAGGCAGGGCACGGTTTACGAACCGCTTTCGAATCTCACATATGTGAAATATCCTCCGGGAACGGATTTCTCGCTCGCGGGCGTCGGAAACGGCGCGGCTAAAATCACCGCGACACATTCGCGCTCAGCCCAGAAGGTGGAGCTTGACATAAACGTCGAGACGTTAAAGGATCAGCTTTATCTCTTCCAATACTATCCAAAACAGGAAACAAGGGTCAGCTATGTGAACGGAGCGGGTAAGACAATAAACCTCGTTTCGGATTCTGAAGGCGCGTTAGCCGTTTATGAACCGTCGGGCATTTCGGGAAGCGTAAGCGTTCAGTCGGGCAGCGGCGAGTGGGTTTATCTCGGGACGGCTTACAACAATCGGCTCAAATCCGGTGAATACGACAGCGCGAACAAAGGGCTGTATCCGGTAAATATATTCCAGCTCCGCAACACGAAGATCGAGGTTTATATCAAGAACCCCGACGGAGGGACGCCGTGGTCGGGCCAGGCGCGTTACGGCATCGCAGTCTATAAAAACGGCAGGATTTGCAATGAGGCGACGATTCACTATAACGATAACAAGGTACTGGAGGTGCCGGCTTCCGGCCTGTTCAGGCTGAATCTTGACGCATCCAAATTCTGGATTGACAGCGATGACGAAGAGTTGAAAATGAGCGACAGCCTTGAGTTTGAGTATATCATCGAGTGCGTCGCAAACGACAGCTATTATCCCTTGTATTTCCTGGCGGACGGGACGATGAATACATTGGACATAATCCATACCGGCGCGAACATCGCGCAGCTCCGCGATAACAGCCTGGGCGTACCGAACCCGTTCCTCGCCGCTCAGAAGGTAAAAAGCCCCGCATTGACCGGGGCGGCCGACATAATAGCATACGAGGGGAGCGTCGGACCCGGAAAATATGTCGCGCAGGAGACGATCACAAGCTCATTACTGTGGTGGGGAGCGAATCCCGACGTGAATTACGGGCTTCGGTTTGAACTGATGTACGGGGCAAGGCTTGGGTCGCAGACGACGCTGACCCGCAGACTGCCGTTCTATGACGCGGCGCTGTCGGTCAACGACGCGTTTCTATCCAATGAGACGATCGGCCCCGGCACGGCGTTCAATCTTGGCGCGGGCGAAGGGAGCTACGGCAGGCTTGTCACCCTGAAAGAAAACGGCAACTGGCTGGAAATGATAAACACCACGTTCAAAATCACCAACGGAGTCGGGATGTCCGACCCCAAGGACAGCCCGTCTATCGGGAATACGGTCAATGATCTGGAAGACCTGATAAACACAAATCAGTTCAACATTGATGAATCGATATCGGATACTTTGGGCGTCGTAAAAACGCTGCAAGCGGTTGTGGGGGCTTTGTCGCTCGGGCAATTTGGTCTTACCTATGAGCCGACCCACGACCCGCTGTTGTATTACGCCTATTTGACGCTGTTCCAGAACGAAGCCGGGAACTGGCAGGCGACAGGCACATTTGCCATTCCCGAAATTTTTGAATTAAAGATAAACGCATATATCAAGGGAGAGGTGCGTTTCGACGCCACAAACGGGGATTATGACCTGCAAATCGTTGAAGGCGGGCTTGCGGTCGGGTTTGAAGGATCGATACCGCTCGGCAGCGTCACAGTACTCATTCCGATTCCGATAACACTCAGCCTTGCCCTTGAACTCGGTTTCGGAATAGGAATGCAGATCCACAGAAGCACGGGATTTTCCGCTGATCAGCGAAACAGAAAAGACCCGACGCCCGGCAAGGTGGACCTTCTGCTGTCCTTCGACTTTCACTCCGGCGCAGCGGCAAAGCTCGGTTTGGGGGGATCGGGAGAAGATGTTGGCGCATTTGTCGGCGTGTACGGCAATTTAGTGTTTGGCGCCTATGTCGGTATGTTGAATATTTATAACAAAGAATTATCGGATTTGCACGGGATGGATAGCTTTGAATCAATCAATGGGCAAAGACTGAGCCTTAAAGGCGAGATCGGCGTCAAGGCGGATATTAACATTTTGGTCGTAAACAGGTCTGTTTCGTATAAATTGTATGAATGGAATTTCCCGATAGCAAGCTACGATGAACCCGAACTCATTCAGGAGTATGTGACCAAATACGGGATGAAACCTGTCTTCGATTCGGGTTTCACTCCGCAACAGGTGGCAATGGCGGTATATGACCTCTACGCGGCGGGATTTGAGTTGGAAGCGGTAGAACTGCTGCACTCGGTAACCGGCGGCTTGAATATCGAAGAGGAATCGTCGGGCTGGCAGCTCGAAAGCCGCGATCATTTGACAAATGAAAGAAAATGGGGCGCGTCGAATCTGTCGCCAAGATTATTCAGCGCGTTCGCAATGTCCGGCGCGATAACCGACATTCTGACCAATGCGTACCCGTATTGCGTCCCGATGGTTTCGCATGACGGCAAATTGATGGTCTACCGTTCGGACGCGGACAGCTCCGATGTAAACGATGCAAACATAAGCTGGGCGGTGTCGAACAGCGCGGGCTATGACGATATGGGCGCAATAGACAAAAGCGCGAGCGCGCTTCCGGCAGCAAGCAAATTCGATTTTTCCGGAAACAAAAATTTTGCGGCGGCTGTCTGGGAAGCGCAGAGCGAGGCGGTTTCATTTATAAACCCCCTTTCGCCGACCGACGAAGAAATTGACGCGATGTTCCAAAACGCCGAAATCGTCGCGGCTGTTTACGATGGCACGGGCTGGGCGACGACACGGCTGACCGACAATGTGCAGACCGATATGTCGCCCATCGTAACGGCAAAAGACAACCGCGCATTCGCCGCTTGGAAAAACATGGCGGGCAGCGGCACGGCGGACGGCGAGCTGAATATCGGCGATGTCAACAGCTGCGTGTGGTTTAGCATTTATGATGGAGCCAAATGGAGCGATGCCAAGGTTCTGCTCGGCAACGCTTCCGGAGTGGGCTCAATGAACGCGGCAATGCTCTCCGACGGAACAGCCGCTATAACCTATGTTGTCGACAGTAAGGCATACTGCATGACGGTTGACACGGACGGCAATATAAAATCAAACTCTCGCCTTTCCTACGGCGGCTCATCTCAGAATCCGCAGATTACGGCGGCGGATTTTAACGAAGGCGAGCATTTTGTGGCTGCTTGGAATCAAAGCGACAAAGACGGAAACAACAACGCGGAATTTGCCGTGATCTCAAAAAACGGCGCGGTTTCCGACGAACTTACGAGACCATTGATCTCGGCTGTGACAAGCCAGAACATACAGATTGGGGAAGGTTTCCGTTTTGCGCCGGATTCAAAGGGCAGCATTGACGGACTCTCAATCCTGTGGGATAAAATAAAAATTCCGGACGACCCCGATATGGCCGCTTCTTCCTCACTCTATGGCGTTAAGATCAATTACGGCGCAGCCGGAAATATTTTCTGCACCGTTCCCCAGCTCGTTGCGGAAGCGAACGGCGAAGAACAGTTATCGAGTTTTGACGGGTGGTATGACGGTGATTCCGACACATTGAACGCAGTCATGCTGCTGCGGGATTGGTCTGATGCCAATAACGGCGCTTCGCGGATCGGACAGGCGTCGGTGCGCTTTGCAAACGAAATAGAAGCGAGCGCGTTTGTGGATCAAGAGGAAATCGTACATGACTTCGACACCGTATTTCCTTTCTATGTCACAAACAAAGGCGCACAGATAGTTACTTCCGTGGAAATCAGCCTTGAAGACGGCACATCGGCAACATTTGCCGGCATGAACCTGCTGCCTAATCAGACGGCCATGTTGAATATGGACTATCATGTCCCCTCCGCAAAAAACAGTATTAAGGATTTATCGTATACTGTTGAAGCGAGTTTCACGGGCGGCGACAGGCAATACGCCTATGGTACGCTTGGCATCGCGATCCCGAATGTCGGGATCACGTCAATGACAATGGTAGAGGCAGGCGGCGGGCTGAGGGCGTTCCGCGTTTCGCTGCAAAATCTGAGCAATGTGGAGTTCGACAATAACACATCGGGTTATACGGCACATTTGGGAATATACACCGACCCGAACTATTGCACCCTTGCACAGGATGCCGAAGGAAATGATATGCTCTACACGCTCACGGGCGTAGAATTGGAACTTTTAGACAGCTCGGCATTGACTAAGCTGATAACCTACGCTTTACCGGATACAGGATTTGAGGACGGCGATATACGCTTGTACGCTAAAGTATGGGCCAAGGAAAACGGCGCGGAGATTAGCCAATACTATACGCAGAACGAAACCGGAAGCATTTTGTTCACCGAACCAGTCAGAGCAAACGATGGGAATCCAATCAAACTCTCCGTCAGACAAGATAATTCGTCCGGCATCACCGAAGCGGTTGTCACGGTCACAAACCTCTCGTTTATTCCGCAGACAGGCGGCAACCTCGCGGTCATGCTGCTCGGCGCCGGCGGGGAAGTATTGGAAACGAAGCTGTACGCAACAACAGTGAACGGCTTAATCAGCCTCGGAAAAGAAGAAAGCAAATCCTTTGCGTTCACCTTCTCGCAAGCGGGATATTCCGTGCAGGCGGGGTATTATACCGTTGACCCCGATAGCATGAATGCGGATATATCATCGCTTCAGCTTTCGGCAATCGCAATAACTTTCGATAAGAATATTCTTGATTATAACCTGTCCGCAATGAATATAGGCGGTACGACTTTGATGGCTGCGGCGGTAAATCCGGCGGCCGCATTATCGGTAATCGACGCTTCGGGGCAAACCGTAGCAACCGGTATAGGCGTGGTGTCATATACCCTGTCGCTGCCCAACGGCAGGGCTACCGGCGTTCAGGTATTAGTCGAACCGGAAAACACATCCGCCTCAAGCAAAACATATTCGCTGAGCATAACAAACACATCCGGCGGCGACGGCGGCATTGTCATAAGCAGTTCAGGCAATACCGTGACAGTCGCTGACAATAATTCCATTGGCTTTATCCCCGCTAAATGGCAATACTGTTTGGACGGCGTGTGGTCTGCCGAATATACATGGAGCGCATCCAACAGTTTCAAGCCTGTAATCGAAAGCTATTCGTTGCTGTATGTGAGGGTATTTGACGCCGAGGGCCGGTATATGGACTCAAACGCGCTTTCGGGAAATGCCGCGGCGCAGTGGACATATAGCGGCGGCGATGGCAATGGGGGTGGGGGGTATAATCCTCCGCCGACGCCTGATCCGACACAACCGCCCGGCCAAACGGATAAGGTGATGGGAACAGTCAACGGAATACAAGTCGAATGTACATTGAACGCCGACGGCAGCGTGACATTGGCTTTGAGCGCTGAGGATATGGCGAAATATCCGATGAAGGGCAATGTCTTTGCCGTTGAGGTCAAAGGTTGTAAGGCTGTAAACGTAATCCTGCCAATCTCAGCGTTAAAAAACGCCTCGGCGTTACAAATCAAAACTGACGCAGGCGCAGTCATCTTTACCAAAAAGATGCTGCAAGCTTATAAAGCCGAGCATGGAGACATACTCGAAGCGTCGCTAAAAGCCGGCAGTTTTATCGTTGACCTTCTAAAAGACGGCAAGACAGTAAACTGGAACGACCCGGCAAATCCATTTTTCATCAGCATGCCCGTGACGCTTGCCGCAGATACGACCGAATACGGCTATGTCGCCGTGAAGAAAACGGCGAACGGCAATGTCATCATGCCGTACAGCATATACAAAAGCGGCGAGGTGACTTTCCGGACGCCAAATACAGGAATATTCGACGTTATCTACAATGCAAAGACATTCAACGATATAAGCGGGCATTGGGCGCTGGGTTACATCGACTTCGTATCGTCCCGCGGTTTGTATCAAGGCGACGGCAGCGGCAACTTCATGCCGAACGATTCCATGACGCGCGCCATGTTCGCGCAGGTGCTCGCCAACATCGAGGACGTTGACCTCTCTGTGTACAAAACTTCCCGCTTTGCCGATGTGGGCGTAGACAAATGGTATTCCCCGGCAATCGAGTGGGCGGCGTCAGCCGGTATTGTGGCCGGCTACGGCAACGGCAACTTTGGGCCGGAAGACAAAATAACCCGCGAACAGATGGCGGTCATGCTGGTAAGGCACGCTATTTATAAAGGGTATGAATTGCCAAACGGGCTTACAACGGAATTCAATGATGAAGCGGACATCGTTTCATGGGCGCTTGAAGCGGTGAAGCTGGTGCAGGCTGCGGGCATTGTTGTAGGCAGGCCGGGAAATATATACGATCCTCTTGGTATAGCCACCCGAGCCGAAGTATCGACAATCTTCGCAAGATTCATCGAAGTTTATGTCAATTACGCGGTTGATAATTCAATACCCGGCACACCACAAGTAACGGCGACTGCAAGCAGCGCCGGAGTGGATGCGTATATCGATAAATCCGCGCTTGCGGCGATAGAGCGGGCTCTCATGCCCGCTAAAACCGACAACGAGCCGGAAAACGCATAAGAAAATTCTGTTTAGAAAGTACGGCAATAATCATTGGAGTTTTGAAAAACGTCCAGCGGGAGCCGCCGTCCTCACCGGGCGTTTTTCCTCCTCTTTGTTTTCAATTGCTCATGGCGCGTATGCCGAGTTTGACGGCCAAATCGCAATCCAAAACGTAGCATGGGCTCCCGATTATATAGTCCGACCATTCGTCATGGCTTAAAAGCTGCACCGTGTAATTCCAGCTTTCCATGTCGGCTCCCATCGGCAGAATCGTGGTTTCGATCAGAAAATATTCGCCGGAATTCGGCCAGACTTCCAGGGCCACCTGCGTGTGGCCGGGAGGAAAGATCAGCATGCAGTGCATCGCCATCGATTGAAGCGCCGTGGCGAGCAGCAGGGAAGTCTCGACGCAAATCCCGCTTTTGGTGCGGATCACGTCGGCGGGCAGCAGCACGCGCTGCCAGGCATCCATCGAAAAACCGGAATTGTTGTAGCGGACCTTGGCTATGTCGCTTATCGCGCCGTGGATGGCGACCGCCTGGACCCAGGTGTTCATGTAGACGTCGCCGAGAATATTTTGATACCCGACAAGCATCTGCAGATCGCCTTCGGTGATATAGTTCAAATAGTCGATCGCATCCCGCTTGAGCTCCACGATCTCCGGCGCCTCGATTGTCATCCAGGCCAAAAGATTGTCGGTATATGCGTCCCCGTTTGTCTCGTCGCCCCATATTATGTCGTATCTGCTGTAAAGCTTTATGTTTTTGCTTTCCTGCACAAGCAGCCTGCCGGTATCCGTCTCGGTGACCGAATATACCAGCTGCGCCGTTTTTTCGGAGTTCAGGTCTATGGTTCCGGTTATCAGCGGGGGCACGATGCGCAGCTTCGTCACTTTCCTCCCCAGGGTGATTTTTTGTTTGTAGGCTTGGGTGAAGCCCGGCACTTCGACTTCTATGAGCACGTCCATATCCCCATAGTCACAGTATCCCGTGAAAGTGGCGAGAAATTCCAAGGAGCGGTAATTCGAAGGGAACACTTCGTCCACCGTCGCAAATTCGATTGTCGGCTCCGGTTTTTTGCTTTGGTATGTGTAGGCCACGTCGGGCAGGTTGCCGTCGGCGTACTTGGCGTCGATTTTTAGGCCCAAAGAATCGTCCGGCTTGTCCCGGAATACGAACCAATAGGTCAAAAAGCCACCGGCGGATATGACCAGGACCGGAATGGCCACGAGCAAAGCGATCAGCGCGCCGGATATTTTTTTCTTCGCGCCGGGATTTTGGGGCGCCGGCGGGAATGCGTAGGCGGGCTGCTGCTGGAGCTGCTGGAGTTGCTGCTGCTGCTGCGCTTGAATGGGAGGCTGCTGCTGTTGCTGTTGCTTATTTTCAACCACCGGGACCGGGGCTCCGCACGCGGGGCAAAACTTCACTTTATCGGGCAGGGCGATTCCGCAATCTTCACAAAACATATAAATTATCCCCTTTCACTGAGATTTCAATAATGCGAAATAGGCCGAAAGCTCGCTGTGGAGCGTGGAGATCGATTCGTCAAGCCGCCGCTTTGCCTGCTTCAATTGAAGCAGCAGATCGGAGTTTATATTTTCGGCGCACTTGTCGAACATGACCACTATCCGGTCCATGCGGTATTCGCATGAAAAAATGCGCAGCGGATCATCCAAATAGGTGGCCCACTGGAAATCGGCCGCGAAATCCCGGAATTCCGCGATGCGCGCGATCACGTCGCCGTGGGTGATGGCGAGATAGGAGGGCGGCTTGATTTCGCGCAGCAATTCCAAGGATTCGGAAGTGATCAAATAGAGATTGTTTGCAAAATCGCCGTAGCTTTCGAACTCTTTGTCGTCTTCCGACATGGGTTTCAATGCATCGGTGAACTCGATGCTGTAAGCGATCACCTCGCTCATGTCGCCGCAAATATTTTTCAGCATGGCCAGGTATTCCCGGACGGCCGCAACGGTTTTTCCCTCTCCGGTGTCCATGTCGCGCGAAAAGCCGTTTAGCCCGGATATGGATTTTTCGAGCTGATCCGCGTATTCCCGAAGCTTGACGATCATCGCTTCTGCTTCCTCTTCGTCATATTCCCCATCGTCGTCGTCGAAACCTTCTATTTCGGTCCGGACAAATTCCTGCAGCTCCGCGAAAATCGGCTCTGCGGCTTCAAAAGCGCCGATGCATTTTTCAATGGCCGATTGGTTCGAAGCTGCGGACGAGGCGATCCCGGAAATCAGCGAAAGGCATAGCGCGACCGCCGCCAATTTCAGCGCGATTGCGTTTCTTTTCATAACACATAATCCTCCTTGTTCAAACGATATTTTTGACTATTCTTCAATCAAAAACCGGTGCGAGCCGCTCCCGGCTTTCACATACCCTTGCGCCGTCTTTATGTTCCCCACGCTCCCAAACGGCACGCTCACGTACAGCCATAGTTTGCCGTATTGCCTGACCCAACGGACGGATATGTCGCCCGCGGGCGTATCCACCGCCGCGCTCGCCGAAAGCAATTTTTCGGGGTAATGCGGCTCCACGGCAAATTCGCCGAATGCGGGCGTTATCGGCTTGATGCCCGCGATGTATGCGTAAAACCAGTAATCCGCCGCCCCGTACATAGGGTGGTTGTGCGAGTTCATGCCGGGATCGAGTTTCAGCTCGAAGCGCTCCCATATAGTGGTGGCTTCGTTTTGGATCATATAGCCGTAGGAGGGGTATGTTTGCCGCGTGACCAATTCCCAAGCCGCATCTATATATCCGTATTTGGCTAACATATCTAAAAGGTACCTCGTGCAAAGGTTCCCGGTGGTGAACCTGTAACCGCTTTTCACCAAATCATCTTTCATCAATTTGGCCACTTTTTGCTCGCATTCGCTTGGTATCAAACCCAACCATAGCGCGAAGGCGTGGCTCGCCTGCGATCCGGAAGCCACCTTGCCGCTTTCTTTGTCGAACCATTTTTCCAAAAAGGCGGCTTTGATTTTTTCGGCGATGGCGGCGTATTTTTCGGCATCGGGGCAATAGCCCAAAAGCTCGGCGAATTTTGCGATTAGCTTGCAGTTGTAGTAGGAATACCCGGTGGACATCAAAATCCCCGGAGTGACCCCGGAAACCGCCCCCTCCGGGCGGTCGCAGGCGTATGCGGGGCCGGCCCAGTCGCCGTAATACGAGTAGTTTACGATATGTCCGTCGCTTTTTTCGAGAAGGAAATCCTCCCACGCCTTGAAATTTTTGTAGGCTTCGTCGACAATGCCAATATTTCCCGTATGCATCAGCGCCATCAGGCCCGCGACGAGAAACGAAGAGCAGACAGGGTCTGCCGGGCGCGAGCCGAAGACATACGGAGCCGTGCAGGTTATCGCCCCGTCTTTTGACTGCGCGTCCACTATGTCCCTGACTACTTTGGGAAACATTTGCCCAACGTCGAAATTATAAGGCGTTTCCTCGAATCTGACCGTGGCGTCGTTCATCCAGCCCATGCGTTCGTCGCGCTGCGGGCAGTCGGTCAAAATGCTGTGCATATTTGCGCGTTCGGTCATCACCGCGTTTTTGTGTATTTTATTGGATAGCGGGTCGCCGCATTCAAAATAGCTTCCATTGTCGAGATCGGTGTACAGCGAGACGGCGGTGATATCGTCGCATCCGAGCAAATCCAGCCCCTCAATTTGCGCATAGCGAAATCCATGGTATGTGAATTGCGGCTGCCATACCGCAAGATCCCCGGAATCCCCCGCCGCGATGTATGCATCGGCGCATTTGGCTTCGCGCAGCGGCTTTTGGTTCACTGTGCCGTCTTCATTTTTTACTTCCGCAAATTTTATCGTGATTTTTTGCCCTTTTTTCAAATTTCCCGGAAGCCTGAGTTTTGCTACGCCCGCAATATTCTGCCCGAAATCGGCCACATATATCCCCTGTTTTGGGCTGAATATGGATTTTGCGCCGTATTCCTTCATCGGGCGTATGGGCGGGAGCGCCTGCGCCCGCATTTTTTTGCAAGGGGCTTGAACCGCATACGCGCTTTTGTAGCCGCATTCGCCGGATTTCGTCATGTCTAAGGTTTCGCCGTCGTAGATATTGCTTTCAAGGGATTCGTCCGCGCATACCTGCCAGTCCGAGCCGGTTTGTATGCTCTCTTTTTTGCCGTTTTCGTATGAAAGCGACAAAATTGCGGACAGTTGCTTGATTCCGCCGAATTTTATCCCGCGCTCGCCGATGTGCCTTTCCACGAGTTTGCTGTCGATATTGCGCCAACCATCGGCCACGGCAATTTTTATCTCGTTTTCCCCCTGTCTCAAAAGTTTTGAAATTTCCGGCAAGACTGCGTAATACGCCGTTTCGCCGTAGTCGGAATGAGCCGGGTCGAGCATCGATTTGTCGGCTTCCATGCCGTTTATGCTGACTTTGTGGTATCCCAGCCCGCAAGCGAAGAGGCAAGCCGATTTTAGCTCGCCGGAAATCTCTATCTCCTTTTTGAAAACCAAAACTTTTTTTGCGTTTTTGTTTTCGCCGCCTGCGTCGTCCGGGTGGGCGATCCAATCCGCGTTCCACTCGATATTTCCGCTGTAAAAAAAATCTTGGTGCAATTCGCCGGCTTCGCCTAAATTGTCCCATATTTGAACCCGGACATCGATTTTTTCTCCCGGAGGAAGCGGTTTGCCTGCATATTCGGCGGTTTGCCGCTTAGTTTCCATTTTGCCGCTGTCCCAAAGCAGGTTTTGCCCCGCTTTCACGGAAATCTGGCATGCGCCCTGATACGCGCCGGATTTGCCCGACAATGCCGCCCAGGAAAACACGGGATTTTGCGAATCGGATATCCGATAGCGGAAATCCTTTTTCAAGCGGCTATAATTCAAGTAAAATTTATTTATTTTTAACATATTTGTCCCCTTTCGTCTGTTTTATATACAACATACTACCGCATCCGAGCCGAAAAATCAATGGCGAAATTGTAAATATTGCGCCATATTTATCGACTATTTGCAAGGGCGGATACCCAAATACGCGAGGTATCCGCCCTTTTTTCGGCCGAAGAAAATGCTTGATCCGGAGCATGCGTGATTTGCGCAAAGAGCGGCTTACAATTCTTGCCTGTTGAATATTATGATGCCGGAAACCGCGAAAACCGCCGAGAACAAAACCGTCGCGGCGATGTTGCCGCCTATGTCCCCAAGTCCTGCCGCCTTTGTCAATATCCCGAAATTGTTTGTGCCGGGCGGCAGGAATTCGCCTACTTTCGGAATGGCGGCCAATATATTGAAAACCATGAAAATCCCAAAAGCCAGAAATGTGGCCGTGGTCACGTTTTTCGCGAGTACGCTCGAAAACAGAACGAGCGCGAGGATGAATATCAAATACAAAAAAACCAAAGCGAAAAACAACATTACGTTTCCGGTTTCGACCAAGTTGTCCTCGAATAAAAATTTTGTGTAGAATATCTGCGCCCCCATCGCAATTCCCAGCGATACAAAAACAAAAAATGCGGAAGAGGCGAATTTCGACAGCAAAAACTGCGTTCTCGATATGTTTTTGGTGAGTATATAGGCGGCCGTGTTCTTTGCCTTTTCGTTTGCGACGAGCCCCGCGAACACGATGACGACCGCTAGCAGCCCAAGCGTGTTGAAGTTGCCAAAAAACTGTTCGTAGCTTTCGATGGAAGAAGGCGGATACTTTATTCCCATTGCCGCCATTTGTTCGGGCGAAATGTCGATTCCCGCCATTTTCAAAATATCCGGCGTGAGCTTTGCGATGAGCGGCGAGCTTATCCCGACCACCGCGAATATGGCCGCCAAAACGACGCCTTTGACCGTTTTGACGAGTTCTGCCAGTTCTTTTTTGAAAAATATGAAAAAGTTGCCCATTACTCTTCGCCCCTTTCTTTTGAAGTGGCCGATATGAATATATCTTCGAGATCCGCATCCTCAAATTCGAATTTGATGAGGGACAAGCCGCTTTCGCATATAATTTTCGGCAATGTTTCGCCGGCCTTTTTCCGGTCGGAAGTTTTGAGCCTGATTTTCGCGGTTTCTTCCAGCGTCAATTCCACATCGCTTATATATTCCAGCGCTTTGGCCGCCTCGGCGAATTTGCCATATCCCTCCGCGCCGCTTGCCGCGGCTTCGATGCATAGTGATTCGCACAGCCCGGAATATTTGGACTTTATGTCGTTTATGCCCCCTTCGAGCACAAGCGCCCCCTTTTCTATGAGCGCTATGTGGTCGCAGACTTTTTCGACGTCGTTTAGTATATGCGTCGAAAACACGACTGTGTGCTTTCCCCTGAGCGAATCCATTATGTTTATCGTTTCTTTTCTGCCTATGGGGTCGAGCGCCGAAGTGGGTTCGTCGAGCATGATCAAATCCGGCGAATTGATCAGCGAAGCGGCGATTCCGAGTTTTTGCTTCATGCCCCGCGAAAACCCGGAAATTTTGCTTCCCAGCCTTTTTTTGTCGAAGTTGATTTGTTCGAATATCTCCGCGATTTTTTTCTTTATGTCCCTTTCGGGCATTTTGTGCAGCCTGCCGCACAAAAACAAATACTCCCTTGCAGTCATGTACGGATAGAACTCAGGCACGTCGGGCAGGTATCCGATGTTTTTGTAGCACATCGGTTTTCCGAATTGCGCTTTGTTTCCGTAAATGCATATTTCCCCCGCAGTGGGACGGCAGAGCCCGGCGATCATTTTGAGGGCGGTGGTTTTCCCCGCCCCGTTCCTGCCCAAAAACCCATAAACCGAACCGTGCGGAATGACGAGATCCAAACTGTCCACGGCCGTAACCGCATTTTTTCCGCTTCCGGCAAAAATCTTCGTAAGCCCGGAAAGCCTGAGCGCGTCCTCCATTGCCATCAATCCTTTCCAACTTTTTTAACCATTCTAACCATTATCCGAGGTTTCAGCCCTGCCGAAAATGATGTACAAAATCGGGCCGATGAATGTGTTCATCAAGGCGACTGTTATCACAATCCAGACGGCAGGGCTCAAATTCTTGGTTGCTTTCTTTTTCAGTATATCGACGACGCAAAAAATGACAAAGCCGAATTGTATTGCGGCGAGTGGTATGACGAGCGGCAAAAATTTTACGAACTCTTCCATGTATTTGCCTCCTGCTACAGTTATATTTGTTATATATCTATTATAACAAACTAATGTGAATATTTTATCGTGAAATTGTTAATTATTCTATATGAAATTCAATATCGCGATATATTTCTTGCTTTTTTTTGAATTTGAGTTTATAATATACCCAAAGCCAAATTTTACGAGGAGGAACAAAAAAATGGCAAAAAAAATAATACCGATGAAACAGCCCTGGAAGGGCACGATGGCGCAGCGCGACAGGTTCAATGCGCAAATGCATTACAAACCCTTTGACCGGACGGTGAACATAGAATTCGGCTATTGGGACGAAAACTACAAAGAATGGGATTTGTTCACAGAAAACGGAATAACGAACGAATGGGAGGCGAACCAATTTTTCGCTTTCGACGTTTTCGGGGGAATAGGCGGGCGCTATTGGATGAACCCGGCCTTCGAACATAAAATAATACGCGAAGAAGGCGACATGGTGACGATTCAAAACGGCGACGGGCTTACTGCGGTGGTGCCCAAAAATCAGCACAGCACCATCCCCCACTACATAAACAGCTCGATAAATTCCCCCGATGACTGGAAGCGCGTGAAAGAAGAGCGGTTTCGCCGCGACGATCCCGCCCGGACTCCGCCGACTCCCGAGCAGCTGAAACAGATGTGCCCCGATGACAGGGATATCCCCATGGGGGTCGGCTGCGGCTCTTTCATCGGCACGATCAGGAACATGCTCACTTTCGAGGGGCTCATATATGCGATATACGATTACCCCGACATGGTCGAGGACATGATCGAAACGACCACGGTCATGGTCGAAGACTATTTGGACGCGGTGCTGCCGCACGTCAACCTCGATTACGCGACGGGCTGGGAGGATATTTGCTTCAAGAACGGCCCGATAGTGTCAGTGGATTTTTACAGGGAAGTCATCGGCCCGAGGATCAAGCGCGTGGGCGACCGTTTGAAAAAGCACGGAATCGACATTTGGTACACCGACTGCGACGGCGACGTACGCCCGCTGCTTCCGATCTTTTTGGAAAACGGGATAAACTGCCTGTTCCCCTTCGAGGTCAATTCCTGCGCTCATCCCGGGGAATTGTTGGACGAATACGGCGGGGCGCTGCGCATCATGGGCGGCGTCGACAAGATGGCGCTCGGGGCGGGCAAGCCGGAAATCAAAGCCTATCTGGAATCGCTCGAAAAATATGTCGCCCGGGGCGGATATGTGCCGTTTTGCGACCATCGCTGCCCGCCAAACGTGACTCCGGAAAATTATCTGTATTATCTGGATTTGAAAGAAAAAATGTTCGGGATGAAATAGGAAAAGTCAAAGATTCGCTTCCCTGACTATCCGCTCGGTGTCGGAGGCGATCACCAGTTCCTCGTTTGTGGGTATGACAAAGATTTTCACCGCGCTTTCATCGTCGGAAATATCCACCACGTCGTCTTTGGAACGCTTCGCGCCTTCGTTTTTCCCCTTGTCTATCGCCGCGTTCAAAAATCCCAATCCTTCGATTACCTGCTCGCGCAGGCCGGAATTGTTTTCTCCGATTCCGGCGGTGAACACTATTGCGTCGAGCCCTTCCATCGCCGCCGCATAGGCGCCTATGTATTTTTTTATCCCGTAGACCAGTATGTCAAAAGCGAGCTGCGCGTCTTCGTTTCCCGCGTTTTTTGCGGCTTCGACTTCGCGCAAATCGCTCGAAACGCCGGAAACCCCGATGAGCCCGCACTTCTTGTTCATGAATTCGTTCATCTGGAAAGGGCTAAAACCTTCCTTTTCCATTATGGTGAGCACGATCGCGGGGTCTATCGAACCGGTTCTGGAACCCATGATGATCCCGTCGAGGGGCGTATAGCCCATGCTGGTGTCCATGCATTTCCCGCCCTTCACGGCGGATATGGACGAGCCGTTGCCCAAATGGCAGGTGACGATTTTGGTTTCTTCGGGATTTTTTCCGAGGCCGGCGAGCGCTTCATTCGCCAAATTGGAAACGTAGTAATGCGAGGTCCCGTGGAATCCGTATTTCCTGATTTTGTATTTTGTGAAGTATTCTTTGGCTATGGGGTAAAAATACGCCTTTTTGGGCATTGTCTGGTGGAAAGCCGTATCGAAAACGAGCACCTGCGGGGTATCGGGCATGTATTCGAGGCATCCCCTGATGCCCATCAGGTGCGGTTCCGTGTGCAGGGGGGCCATGTCGCGGCAGCTTTCGAGATCGATGATCACGCTCGTGTTGACGAGGGTGGATCCGGTGAAATACGGGCCGCCGTGGACTATCCTGTGACCTATGGCGTTTATTTCGTCCATGGACCCGATCACGCCGTGTTCTTTGTGCGTGAGCCCGCTCACCAAGGATTTGATGGCGTCCGAATGCGTGGGCATGGGGTCGTCGGAAACGAAATCGGGCTTCCCGGTAACTTTATGGATCAGCTTCCCGTCGATGCCGATTCTTTCGCACAGCCCCTTTGCGAGCACTTGCCTTTTTTTCATGTCAAAAAGCTGATACTTTACGGACGAACTGCCCGCATTTATTACCAATACGTACATTGATGCAAAAACCTCCGAAAATAATTATTTTTTGCGCGCGATAAACATCGCACAGCTAACATTATACACGATAATCAATATATTTACAACAATTATTTTTCCTTTTGCGAAATTTTTGCGCAAACAAATTTCAAACAAAGAGGAAGGAAATGTATTTTTATGAAAAAAGACGTGCTGCTCGGGTTGTGCCCAATTGGGAAATTTTTGTTTTCGCATGAAGACGCGTGCAGGCAAAAAAGAATAGTCCAGGAAAAACTCCGCGGGCTAAAAATAAATTTCGCCGACTTGGACGGCATTTTGGCGGATACAGACGGATTGATACGAGATCAGGGGCAATGCGGGATCGCCGTGAGTTATTTCCGCGACAAAAAAATAGACGCGCTTTTTTTGCCCCATTGCAATTTCGGCACGGAGGGCGCTGCAGGGATAATCGCGCGCGACTTAAATCTTCCGACCTTGCTCTGGGGCCCGCGGGACGATATGCCAAACAAGGACGGCAGCCGGCTGCGCGACACTTTGTGCGGGTTGCTCCCTTCCAGCAAAATCATCAACAAACTCACAAACGGCAAATTTACCTACATAAACAATTGTTCCGCCGCCGATCGGTCTTTTGAAGAAGGGCTTGACGTGTTTTTGCGCGCTTCGTCGGTGGTGAAAGCGGCGAAACGCATAAGAATCGGGCTCGTGGGGGCGCGAATCGACTTTTTCTGGAGCTGCATGGCAAATGAGGCGGAATTGCTCGAACGCTATGGCGTCGAAGTGCTGCCATTTGAAATCGGGACGGTTTTGGATTTGATGAATGACGAGCTCTCGCAAAACGGCAAGGAATGCGAAATGGAACTGGACGCGCTCGAAGCGGACTGGCTGGATTCGTCCGGCATGAAAAAAGGAGAACTTTTAAACGGAGTGGCGTTGTCCCATGTCCTGATAAAATTGAAACAAGATTACGGGCTTTCGGCGATCACGGCGCAAAACTTCTTCTCGCTGGCAAAAGCGATTGGCCCGGGGGGTTCGATTTTCTCGCTTTTGACAAACGAAAAAGTCCCGGTCGCGGACGAAGCGGACATACACGGGGCTATCAGCCTCGCGCTGGCCGAAGCGGCGAAAACATCGGAGGACAGGGTGTTTTTCCCCGAATTTGTGATACGGCATCCCGAAGACGACGACATGGTCTGTATGTGGCACGTGGGCGCCCCCGCATCGCTCCGCCACGAAAGCTGCAAAAAAATAGGTTTCATGCCGCCTTGGATTTTGCCCGGGGACGAACCCGCCCAAGCGCAAATGAGGCTCAAAAACGGGCGGCTGACAATATGCCGGTTCGACGGGGACAACGGCAGCTATCGCCTGGGCGTTGGCGAGGGCGAAATCCAAAACGGGCCCTACACGCGGGACTATTACGGCTGGCTGAAAGTGAATGGCTGGGAAAAATGGGAACGGCAACTGGTCATGGGGCCGTACATACACCATGTCGCCGCCGCATATGGCAGCTGCGCCGACGCCTTGATTGAGGCCTGCAAATATTTGGATCTTGAAGCGGAAATTTTCGGGGAGCCAAACGAAACAAAAAGAAACAAAAAAAATATATAAAAATACGGAGGTAATTTTTATGGGCGAAAAAATCATAAAAACACCGCTGCCGGGAGGCGGGCTGGGTTGGAATGCGGTTGACGAACGCGAAATCGAAGCGGTCACGAGGGTGCTGAAAAATCCCGGGGCGCTGTTTCGGTACCCCGGCGAGGGAGAGACAAGGGAATGTCCGCTGTTTGAAAAAGAGCTCCGCGAAAAAATGAACGTGAAAGGCGCGTTGATGGTCGCTTCGGGCACGAGCGCATTGACTTTGTGCCTGTCGGCCAATGGAATAGGGCCCGGAGACGAGGTGATCGTGCCGGCTTATACATACATTTCGACAGCTTCAGCCGTCACCAATGCGGGAGCCGTGCCCGTTATAGCGGAAATCGACGAATCTTTGGGGCTTGACCCGGACGACGTCGAAAGCAAAATCACGCCGTACACAAAAGCGGTCATACTGGTGCATATGCAGGGCATACCGGGCAGGATAAACGCGGTCAGGGCCGTATGCAAAAAACACAATATCGCGCTTATCGAGGATGCGTGCCAGGCGATCGGCTCGAAATATTTCGGGGAATATACGGGGATAAAATCGGATGCATTCGCATGGAGCCTGAATTTTTACAAAGTCATCATGTGCGGCGAGGGCGGCGTGTTTTTCGCCAACGACGAGGACGTGTTTTTGCGCGGCATATACGCCCACGACCCCGGTTCGCCGATGTGGAAAACCGGACTTTCGCAAGGGTCGAAATTGGCCCCGTACACCCAGCTCGGCATACGCGGGAACGAGCTTTGCGCGGCGGTCGCAAGAGTGCAGCTGTCAAAGCTCGACATGATACTCGGCAAGACGCGATCCTTGAAAAAAAAGCTGCTCTCGTGCCTTGACAGGCCTGCAAACTATATATTGCAGCATGTGGACGACCCCGAAGGCGATTGCGGATTTTCTTTTTCGATTATCGCGAAAGACGGCGAGTCGGCGAAAGGCATGGCGAAACTGATGGGGGAGCAGGGATTATATATCGGCTCGGTATACAACGAACAAGGGTTCCCGGACAGGCATATATACAAATATTGGGAGGCAATCATAGAAAAACGCTCCGCATCTCCTGCAGGCTATCCGTGGAACGATCCGAATTATCGCGGAAATGCGCAATACAGCCAGGATATGTGCCCGAAATCGCTTGATATTTTATCGCGCTGCCTGCGCTTCACGACAAACATAAACATGACAGGGGCGAACATGGAAGAAGTCGCGCAAGTGATAAATTACGCGGATACAAATTTGTAAAAACAAAGATTTGGAGAAATTTGTTATGGAACTTGAATTTTATGATTGCAATTTGAATTACGGCCCGCAGACAAGCGCGGAAAACTTGAAACGCTGCGGTGACATAGACGAATTGTCGCGTGAAATGAGCCGCGCCGGAATCGCGGGCGGCTTGGTTCTCAAGACGATAAATGAGGCGATTCTTGCAAACGATTCGCTTGCGGAAGATATAAAAAACAAAGAAAATCTAAAAGGGGTCTGGCATATCCTCCCCTCTTGCACGGGCGAAATTCCCGCTCCCCATATCCTGCCGCAGATAATGCTCCAAAACAACATAGCCGCAATTACCGTAAACCCGAAAGCCCACAGGTATCTTCCGAGCAATATCGCGATAGGCGATTATCTCGAAATGGCCTGCGAGCGCAAAATCCCCGTTTTGCTGAATACATCGAGGGGAATCAGCCTCGAGCAGGCGGACGGCATAATGCGCGATTTCCCCGATTTGACTGTCATACTCACCTTCGACAACTGTTGGCCCAGCGACCGTTTTCTGCGGCCGTTTTTGGAGGCTTACCCGAATTTGCGCCTTGACATGACCTATATGCTCACAGACAACGGGCTAAAGGATATGCGGAAAAAATATCCGGCTGAAAGAATTTTGTTCGGGAGCGGTTTCCCCGAATCGTATCTGGGAGCTCATATGCTTGTCATAAAGCACGCGGAAATAGACGAAGAAGACAAAATGAAAATAGCAGGGGGAAACTTGAAAAGGATTTTGGGGGAGGCTCGCTATGATTGACAACAAATCAAAACTCGCGCGGGATTTTTGGGAATCGGGCAGGCTTGACGATTGCCATATACTTGATTTCCACGCGCATATGCATTATATGGCGGGTTCGTATTTTCCGTCGCACAGCCCTGAAAAAATGATTGAGACAATGCGGCGCTGCAATACGAAGCTCACGGTTTTCTGTTCGCATTACGCTTTGGATTACGCCGAGTTCGAGGAAGAATACAATCTGAACGAAGCCAAACGCTATCCCGGTTATTTTTTGGCGTACCATTCGATTATACCGAACAGGACAGATTACAAAAAAACCATCGAGCGGTTTGAAAAAAACCGAAAATATTATTTCGGTTTCAAATTTCACTGCGATTTCCACCAAACCCCACTCGACGACGACGCTTACAGGCCGTTTCTCGAATATATGGACGCGCACCGTTTGCCGGCTCTGCTGCACACATGGGGCCACAGCGCAAACGACGGGGCCGACGTTTTAAAAAAAGTCGCGGACCGTTATCAGAACGCGACTTTCATATGCGGGCACAGTTTCCACGGCGATTGGAAACACGGCGCCGAAGTGGCAAAAGACTGCCCGAACATGATGCCCGAGCTCACGGCGGTGGCTGATAACTGCGGGGCCATTGAGCTGCTTTGCGATATAGCCGGCTCGGACAGGATATTGTTCGGCACGGACTTGCCGTGGTTTGACACCCACCACGGCATAGGGGCCGTTTTGTCCGCTGACATAACAGACGACGACAGGCGAAATATTTTTTACAGAAACGGAGAAAAGCTGCTACAGAAATCTTAACGCCTCTTTTGTTATTTCTTTCATCGTTTTTGCGTTGATCCTTTTTCGGAAACGCACCATCAGCGAACTGTCAAACGGTTTTTCGGTGGTGTACCATTCGTATCCGCAAAAATATTGCATGGACGGATTTTCCCGTATCTGGTTCACCGTTTCTTCGTCGCTCAGCATCAGCCGTTTTTTTATATACAGCGCCCCAAATGCCAGACGGCTTGTTTTGGCTATTTGGCCTTTTTCCCCGTTGAAATTTTTTGAATATATTTGGTCTATTTTTTCCCACGGAATGATTGCCGCCAGTTTCACCCATCGGTTTTCCGCATCCAGTTCCACCCCAAAGGGTATGTCGAGTGTTTGCTGCTCATATATTTTTTTTTGGTACATATTCTCCACCTCGCCTTACAGCCTTTTTGCCGTTCATTATCCAAGATATATTTTAACATAAATTTTCCAATAATTCAACATGGATTTCAAAAAATTTCAAAATAAAAATGGGTTTGCTTGACATTTTCGTTATTTTGTGGTATCATCTGTTAAAAAGGCAAACTTGAACAAATTGAAAGGCGGTTGCAAGCCATGAAAACAAAAAAAATACTTTGTCTGTTGATGGCTTTTGCGGTTGCGCCGTCATTGCTGTTTTCGTGCAGCAGCTCAAATGACGGCGGCTTTTCCGGAGATATCGAAAATACCGAAAAAGCCGGCGATGCAGAGGCAACAACTGAAAATCCCTTGTATATCGACGACCTTCCGGAAAAAAACTACGACAAAGCAAAATTCAAGATGATGACTTTCAACGATTATGACCTCACGCATTTCGACCTTGTAATAGAAGAACAAATCGGCGAAATCGTGAACGATTCGATTTATCTGGCAAACAGGCTGGTTCAAGACAGGTTCAACATAGAATTTGAGCAGACATATGCGGATTCTTGCTGGAATATGCAAAACAACCTGAAAAAAATAGTCGTTTCGGGAACCGAATCTTGCGACGCCGTGCTGCTGCTTGACAGATATGCCATGAATCTGGCGATGGAAGGCAAATATTTTTATACAATGAAAGAACTGCCGTATGTAAATCTTGAAAAACATTACTGGGATCAGCAGTTGCAAAAAGATTTGACTGTCGGCAATGTTTTGTATTTCACATACGGGGCGAATATGCTGTCTTCATACGATTTGATTTGTTTTTTGGTTTTCAACAAACAGTTGGTCATCGATCTGGGCCTTGAAAACATATACGAATTGGTGCGCAATGGCAAATGGACAATTGACAAAATGTACGAAATGGCGGCGCAGGCGACATTGGACCTCGACGGCGACGGCAAAATGACGAAAGACGACCGTTACGGCGTGTTGTGCTCGCCGAATTATTATTACCCCGGATTCTGGGCGGCGGAAAGAATCCCGCTTATCGGGAAAGATGCCGATGATATGCCTTTTTTCAACGTGCCGGGCAACGAAAAATTGTTCACCTTGTTCGACAAGTTATATGATTATGCCAATAGCGGCTCCGAATATATCCCCGATTGGTCCATGATCAGTTGCCTGCCTTTGTTTACGCGCGGCCAGGGGCTGATATCAAATGCTACCATGTATGCCGTCCAGTCCCTCCGGGACATGGAAATCGACTACGGAATAATACCGTACCCGTCGCTGTACGAAAAGAATCCGGGAGAGCCGTATTCGACGCGTTTGTGCCTCGGGATCCCATTGGTCGTTCCGGTGACGGCTGACCCGGAACGCGCTTCCGTAATTTTGGAGGCTCTTGCAAGCGAGTATCAAAAGCGCGTCATTCCGGCTTATTATGACGTGGCAGTCCAAACTAAATCAACGCGCGACGAAGAATCGATCGAAGTGCTTGATATGCTCTTGGCGAACCGTTTCATAGACCTTGGGGACACGGTTTGGATGGATTCGGCGCGTTCACAGTATGAAGGCCTCTTCCAAAACAAAAACAACACTTTCCAGTCGGTAACCGAAAAGATAGAAGCCAAGGTCGCAAAAACCCTCGAAAAAGCCATCGAGGCTTTCCAAACCGCCAATTCCGGCGGATAACAATGAGCAAGCTTGGCTTTTATATTATCCCCTGGCCTTGCAGCCATTCTATGAAGTCGCGCACCTGAGCCCGCAGATCCGCTTCGATCTGTTCTTTTAGGACAGCTTCGAATTCCGCTTGGGCTTCGTCCATTTTCACCCGGTATTCATCGGCGTTTTCTTCGTCTATGCCATATTTTTCTTCGCTGCGGTAGGTCTCCCATATTTCGTTTGTTTTTGCCAGATAGCTGTCGAGGAATTCCCAATTGTTCCCGGGGTCGTATAGGATCCCCACCGCGATGTCGCCTTCCTGTTTCGCGAAATCCCCGGCGGCCAGCTCGGCGCGCTCGCGCGGGAGATATGATATAACGGTTGACTGCATCCAGTTCCCCTCTTCGTCCGGCAAGTATTGTTTTTCCGCCGCTTGCATCGGAATATATGCGAGCGCGACCCCTTTTTCATCGTCGCACAAATCCAGCCCGACATGTTCGCTGCCCAGCCTGTATTTGTATTCGCCGTTTCTTTGTTGCTCCACCGCCTCATTTTGGGTTGCGGTGAATTCGGGAACTTTGGATACCAATGTCAACCCGCCGGATTCCGCCTCGCTTTTTATGATTGCGAGCGCTTCCTGCTCGGAGATGAACACGGGAGGCACGATCATGACGCAGCCTATCGATCCCATGCCTTCCCCGTGCACGAATATCGGCGCCACGTTCAGATACCTTTCGCCGCCCGGGCTACCCTTGGGTTTGACGGAAATCCCGCAAGAAGAAAGCGCAATCGCGCCGAGCAGCCCCGCCGCGGCCACGACTGCGGCGTTTTTTTGCCAGCGCGTGGGCAGCTTGCGAAGAATGGCGGGGGTGATTCCGGCATCTATGAGA
>Ga0082212_10000239_pt1 | contig 80620 bp, 86 predicted proteins | sample TergutNt197P3_FD_71548 | JGI IMG/M metagenome (GOLD analysis project Ga0082212, IMG submission 71548) | Neocapritermes taracua P3 segment gut microbial communities from Petit-Saut dam, French Guiana - Nt197 P3 | ecosystem: Host-associated > Arthropoda: Insects > Digestive system > Gut ...
ATGTGGGCGACGGCGGCCGCGGTACGACTCGAGGACACGAACGAGGAGGAAGCCGTCATGGTCACCGACGCGACGGTGCAGGGCGGGTCCGGTGCCGGCGGGGGCGCACCCGCCGACGACCTGATCCTGCAGATGCGCGGCATCAGCAAGGAGTTTCCCGGCGTCAAGGCACTGAGCGACGTGACGCTCGAGGTGCGCCGGGGCGAGGTACACGCGATCTGCGGCGAGAACGGCGCCGGCAAGTCGACGTTGATGAAGGTGCTGTCGGGCGTGTACCCGCACGGCACGTACACCGGGGACATCCTGCTCAACGGCGCGGAGGTCCAGTTCAAGGGCATCCGCGACTCCGAGGAGGCGGGGATCGTCATCATCCACCAGGAGCTCGCGCTGGTGCCGCGGCTCTCGCTCGCCGAGAACATGTTCCTCGGCAACGAGCGCAGCACCAACGGCGTCGTCGACTGGAACAAGACCCGCGCGGAGGCGGCGAGGCTGCTCCAGCGCGTGGGTCTGCGCGACAGCCCCGACGTGACCCCGCTCGACATCGGTGTGGGCAAGCAGCAGCTCGTGGAGATCGCCAAGGCCCTCTCCAAGAAGGTGGACCTGCTCATCCTCGACGAGCCCACCGCGGCGCTCAACGACGAGGACAGCGCCCACCTGCTCGACCTGATCCGCGGGTTCCGCGACCAGGGCATCACCTCGATCATCATCAGCCACAAGCTCAACGAGATCGCCGCGATCTCCGACCGCGTGACGGTGATCCGCGACGGGCAGACCATCGAGACGCTCGACTTCCACGGCGCCGAGCCCGTCACCGAGGACCGGATCATCCGGGGCATGGTGGGGCGCTCGCTCGACAACCGGTTCCCCGACCACGAGCCGAAGATCGGCGAGGAGTCGCTCCGGATCGAGGACTGGACCGTCCACCACCCGGTCGACACCGAGCGCCTCGTCGTCGACCACGCCGGCATCTCCGTCCGCAAGGGCGAGATCGTGGGCCTCGCGGGCCTCATGGGCGCCGGCCGCACCGAGCTCGCGATGAGCGTGTTCGGCCGGTCGTACGGCAGCAACATCTCCGGCCGGATCTACAAGGACGGCAAGGAGATCCACATCAGGTCGGTGGGCGACGCGATCCGGCACGGCCTCGCGTACACCACCGAGGACCGCAAGGCCCTGGGCCTCAACCTCATCCAGACCATCCGCGAGAACGTCTCGGCGTCCGCGCTGGGCAAGGTCGCCAACTGGTGGGGCGTGGTGCGCGGCGGAGCGGAGGAGGTCGTCGCGGAGAAGTACCGCAAGGACTTCCGCATCAAGGCGCCCAGCGTCGAGTCCGTGGTGGGCAAGCTCTCGGGCGGCAACCAGCAGAAGGTCGTGCTGTCCAAGTGGGTCAACTCCGACCCCGACGTGCTCATCCTCGACGAGCCCACGCGCGGCATCGACGTCGGCGCCAAGTTCGAGATCTACGGGATCATCAACGCCCTCGCCGACGCCGGCAAGGCCGTGATCGTGATCTCCTCCGAGCTCCCCGAGCTCATCGGCGTGTGCGACCGCATCTACGCGATGAGCCAGGGCCGGATCACCGGCGAGGTGCCGCGCGCGCAGGCGACCCAGGAAGAGCTCATGCGCTACATGACCATGGAGAAGGCCCCCGCCGGTGCGGCTGCGGGCACGGAAGGGACCAACTGATGAACGTGCTGAGGGAGGCCTTCGGCCGCAACGTGCGCCAGTACGGCATCGTGCTGGCCCTCCTGCTGATCGTGGCGCTGTTCTGGGTGCTGACGGACGGTCGTCTGCTGCGTCCGGACAACGTCGCCGCGCTCTTCCAGCAGAACGCCTACGTGATGATCCTCGCGATCGGCATGGTCGCCGTGATCGTCGCCGGGCACATCGACCTGTCGGTGGGCTCCGTGGTCGCCTTCATCGGCGGGCTCGTGGCGATCATGATGCACAACTGGGGCTGGCCGGTGGGGGTCGCGATCGTCGCGGGCATCGCCATCGGCGCCCTCGTGGGCGTCTGGCAGGGCTTCTGGATCGCGTACGTCGGCATCCCGGCGTTCATCGTGACGCTGGCCGGCATGCTCATCTTCCGCGGCCTCGCGATCGTGCTCGTGGGCCAGACGGTCGCCCCGCTGCCCAACGCCTTCAACCAGATCGGCAACGGCTCGCTGCCCAACTTCCTCGGGTTCATGGGCCAGGTCGACGTCGTGACCATCGTGATCGGCGCCATCGCGATCGTCGGCCTCTTCGTGTCGTCCGTGCGCACGCGCCGCAACCTCGTCGCCCACGGCCTCTCGGTCGAGGCGACCGGCGTGTTCATCGGCCGTGCCGTGGTCATGGCGCTGCTCATCGGGGTGGTCACCTACTGGCTGTCGCTGTCGCGCGGCGGCACGCCGATCATCCTGCTCGTCGTCGGTGCGCTGGTGCTCGGCTTCTCGTTCCTCATGAACCGCACCGTGTTCGGCCGCCACATCTACGCCGTGGGCGGCAACCGCAACGCGGCCGTCCTGTCGGGCGTCAACTCGCGCCGCACCGACTTCATGATCTTCGTGAACATCGGCATGCTCGCGGCCGTCGCGGCCATCGCGACGACGGCGCGCGCCGGTGCGGGCGTCGCGGCGGCGGGCCAGAACTTCGAGCTCGACGCGATCGCCGCCTGCTTCATCGGCGGCACCGCCGTCTCGGGCGGCGTGGGTCGCATCTCGGGCGCCATGGTCGGCGCGCTCATCATGGGCGTGCTCAACATGGGCCTGTCGATCCTCGCGGTCGACGCCGCGTGGCAGCAGGCCATCAAGGGCCTGGTGCTGCTGCTCGCCGTCGCGCTCGACATCGTGTCGAAGCGCCGGGGTGCGCTGAGCTGACACGGCCGCTGTGGTGGTTCCGACAGGCTCGACCGCTGCCGGTCGAGCCTGTCGAAACCCTCGGCTGCGTTACCCTTTTCGGGTCGCGACTGGCGCAGCCCCACGGGGCAGGTGGATCAACCACCGGGGAGCGGCAACGCTGTAACGACGACGGGTCGTTCGCCTGGGCCCTGTGTCATCGACCGCCGTGTCGAGTCCATCGTCCGAACGCAGCCAGGAGACGCTCATGAGCCACACTCCCGACCCCCTCCTCACCGGCAACATCGCCGACGTCGACCCCGAGATCGCCGCCGTCCTCGACGGGGAGCTCGCGCGCCAGCGCGACTCGCTCGAGATGATCGCGTCCGAGAACTTCGTGCCGAACGCCGTCCTGCAGGCGCAGGGCTCGGTGCTCACCAACAAGTACGCCGAGGGCTACCCCGGCAAGCGCTACTACGGCGGCTGCGAGCAGGTCGACGTCGCGGAGAACCTCGCGATCGCCCGCGCCAAGTCGCTGTTCGGCGCCGAGCACGCCAACGTCCAGCCCCACTCGGGCGCGCAGGCCAACGCCGCCGTACTGCACGCGCTGGCCACCGCCGGCGACCGCATCCTGGGCCTCGAGCTGGCCCACGGCGGCCACCTCACGCACGGCATGAAGATCAACTTCTCGGGCCGCCTGTACGACGTCGCCTCCTACGGCGTCGACCCGCAGACCTACCGCATCGAGATGGACGAGGTCCGCAAGAAGGCCGTCGAGCACAAGCCCGAGGTCATCATCGCGGGCTGGTCGGCCTACCCGCGCCACCTCGACTTCGCGGCGTTCCGCGAGATCGCGGACGAGGTCGGCGCCAAGCTCTGGGTGGACATGGCCCACTTCGCCGGCCTGGTCGCCGCGGGCCTGCACCCGTCGCCCGTGCCGTACGCCGACGTCGTGTCGTCCACGGTGCACAAGACCATCGGCGGCCCCCGCTCCGGCTTCATCCTCGCCAAGGAGGAGTGGGCCAAGAAGATCGACTCCGCCGTGTTCCCGGGCCAGCAGGGCGGCCCGCTCATGCACGTCGTGGCCGCCAAGGCCGTGGCGTTCAAGGTCGCGGCGTCCGACTCGTTCAAGGACCGCCAGGAGCGCACGCTGCGCGGCGCGCAGATCATCGCCGAGCGCCTCCACGCGGCCGACCTGCAGGAGGCCGGCGTCAGCGTCCTCACCGGCGGCACCGACGTGCACCTGGTGCTCGTCGACCTGCGCCACAGCAAGCTCGACGGCCAGCAGGCCGAGGACCTCCTGCACGACGTCGGCATCACCGTGAACCGCAACGCCGTCCCGTTCGACCCGCGCCCCCCGCGCGTCACCTCGGGCCTGCGCATCGGCACGCCGGCGCTCGCCACGCGCGGCTTCGGCGACGCCGAGTTCACGGAGGTCGCCGACATCATCGCGATCGCCCTGCGCGACGGCGCTGCCGCCGACGTCGACGCGCTGCGCGCCCGCGTCACGGCTCTCACGGCCGAGTTCCCGCTCTACCCGGGCCTGGTCCAGTACTGATGGCGGCGCAGAAGCTCGACGGCACCGCCACGGCGGGAGCCATCAAGGCGGAGCTGCGCACGCGCGTGGCGGCGCTCGCGGAGAAGGGCGTCGTGCCGGGCCTCGGCACGCTGCTCGTCGGCGACGACCCGGGCTCGCAGTGGTACGTCGCGGGCAAGCACCGCGACTGCGCCGAGGTGGGCATCGCGTCCATCCGCGAGGACCTGCCGGGCACCGCGACGCAGGACGAGATCGAGGCGGCCGTGCGCCGGCTCAACGAGGACCCGGCCTGCACCGGGTTCATCGTGCAGCTGCCCCTGCCCAAGGGCATCGACACCAACCGGGTGCTCGAGCTGATCGACCCCGAGAAGGACGCCGACGGGCTGCACCCGACCAACCTGGGCCGCCTGGTGCTGCGCGTCAACGAGGCGATCGACTCGCCGCTGCCGTGCACGCCGCGCGGCATCGTCGAGCTCATCGAGCGGCACGGGGTGTCGCTGGCCGGCAAGCACGTCGTCGTCCTCGGGCGCGGCGTCACCGTGGGCCGGCCCATCGGGCTGCTGCTCACGCGCCGGGCGGTCAACGCGACCGTCACGCTCACGCACACCGGCACCGCCGACCTCGCGTCGCTGGTGCGGCAGGCCGACGTCGTCGTGGCGGCGGCGGGCGTGCAGGGCATCGTCTCGGCCGACATGGTCAAGCCGGGCGCGGTGCTGATCGACGTCGGCGTCTCGCGCGAGACCGACCCCGAGACGGGCAAGTCGCGCGTGGTGGGCGACGTCGCGCCGGAGGCCCTGGAGCTGGCCGCCTGGTACAGCCCCAACCCCGGCGGCGTGGGCCCGATGACCCGCGCGATGCTGCTGGCCAACGTGGTCGACACGGCGGAACGCCAGGCGAGCTGACACCGGGCCCCCGCGGGGGCCCGCCGGGAGCCCACCGGGAGCCCCCGCGAGATAGAGCGAGAGCCCGCGACTTAGAGTGGTCGGACCACTCTAAGTCGCGGGCTCTCGCTCTATCTCGCGATGAGTTGTGGGGGGGCGGGGCGTCAGTACCTTCGAAGTTGTAGTTGTGGTTGCGACGACGGAGGGCTGAACGATGGGCATTGTGAAGCCGAGCCTCTGGTTTGCCTCGGGCGCCAAGGAGGCGGCGGAGTTCTACGCGAGCCTGATCCCCGGGTGCACCATCACCAGCGTGGTGTCGGGCCCCGCTGGTGTGCCGGGGGTCGAGGAGGGGCAGGCGTTCCTCGTCGACATCGACATCGACGGGGTGCCGCTGCAGCTCATGAACGCGGGGCCGGAGTTCACGCTCGACGAGGCGTTCTCGCTGGTGCTCGAGTGCGACGACCAGGCCCAGATCGACAAGTACTGGGACGCGCTGACTGCCGACGGCGGCAAGCCCGGACAGTGCGGGTGGCTCACGGACCGGTTCGGGGTGTCGTGGCAGGTGGTGCCCAAGCAGCTCGGGGAGATCTTCGGCGACTACTCGACCGAGGGCTCGAAGCGGGCCATGGCCGCCATGTTCACGATGACGAAGCTCGACCTGGCAGCGCTGGAGGCGGCCGCCGCCGGCTGACCGGGGGTGTCGGGGGCGGATGGCACAATCCCCGGCGTGACTCTCCTCCAGGTAGCGACCGCCAACGTCAACGGGATCCGCGCCGCCATGCGGCGCGGCATGGACGGGTGGGTCGCCGAGCGGTCACCCGACGTGCTGCTGCTGCAGGAGGTGCGGGCGCCCGACGCCGTCCTGGACGGGTTCTTCGACGGCTGGCACGTCGCCCACCAGGCGAGCGACATCAAGGGGCGGGCCGGCGTCGCCGTCGCTTCGCGGCTCCCCGTCCACGCCGTGCGGGTGGGGCTGGAGGCCCACGGCCCGCACGGTGAGCCCGAGCCCGCCGTCGACACGGGTCGGTGGGTCGAGTGCGACCTCGAGCTGCCGGGCGGCGGACTGCTGACCGTCGTCTCCGCGTACATCCACTCCGGGTCCACCTGGCCGGCCGACAACCCGGTGAAGATGGTCGAGAAGTACGCGTACCTCGAGAAGGTCACGGCGCGGCTGGCCGAGCTGGCGGCCTCCGCGACGCCGGCGCTCGTCGCGGGCGACCTCAACATCGCCCACCAGAACGTGGACATCGCGAACTGGAAGGGCAACCTCAAGAACGCCGGGTTCTTGCCCGAGGAGCGCGCCTACCTGGACCGCTGGTTCGGCGCGCTCGGGTGGACCGACCTGGGGCGCGCGCACGGCGGCGAGGGCCCCGGCCCGTACACGTGGTGGACGTGGCGCGGCCAGGCGTTCGACAAGGACACGGGCTGGCGCATCGACTACCAGCTCGCCAACCCCGCCCTCGCGCCGGCGGCGGTCAAGGTCGAGGTCGACAAGGCCCCGACCTACGACGAGCGGTGGAGCGACCACGCCCCCGTCGTGGCGACCTACGACCTCGAGGCGCTGCGCTAAGACGACCTCATGAGCTCGACGAGTCCCGGCAACCCCGCGGCGCGCGGCCTCGGCCCCGCGATCGTGACGATCGCGTTCCTCGGCGCGGTGATCGGGGGTGTCGGCGCGCCCCTCATCACGTCGGTGGCCCTCCGCCTGCACGTGCCGCTCGACGCCGCCCAGTGGACGCTCACGGTCACGCTGTTCGCCGGGGCTGTCGCCGCACCCGTGCTCGGGCGGCTCGGCACGGGACCCCACCGCCGCCGCACGACCCTCGTCACGCTGGGCCTGGTCGCCGCCGGCGGGCTGCTCACGGCAGTCCCGGGGCCGTTCGTGGTGCTGCTCGTGGGGCGCGCGCTGCAGGGTCTGGGGCTCGGCGTCCTCGCCCTGCTGATGGGCGTGGCCCGCGACCACCTGCCCGCCGAGCGCGCCCACGCCACGATCGCGACCGTCTCGGTCGCCTCGACGGTGGGCATCGGCGTGGCCTACCCGCTCATGGGCCTGGTCGACGAGCTCGCCGGGCTCCGCGCCGCGTACGCCGTCGGGTTCGTGCTGTCCCTCGTCGCCGTCGTGATCGCCTGGCGCGCCCTCCCCGCGGACCCGGCCCGCCCGCCCGTCAGCGTGGACGTCCCCGGAGCGGTGCTGCTGGGCCTGGGCACGCTCGGCGTGCTGCTGGTGGTCGCGCGGCCGTCGGTGTGGGACGCGCCCGGTGTCGGGGCGGCGATCCTCGTCGCGGCGGGCGTGGCGCTGGCGGCCTGGGTCGTGGTCGAGCGCCGCGCGGCCGCGCCGCTCGTCGACCTCGCATTGTTCGCGAGGGGCGGGGTGCTGCGCGCGAACGGGGCCATGCTGACCTCGGGCGTCGGCATGTACCTGCTGTTCTCGCTGCTGACCCGCTACGTGCAGACGCCGTCCGCGGCGGGGTACGGCTTCGGGCTGTCCGGTGTGCTCGCCGGGGCGGCGCTCATCCCGTTCGCCGTGCTGGGGTTCGTGGCCGGGCGGCTCACGCCCTGGCTGACGGGCCGGGTGTCGTCGCGGTGGACGTTCGCCGTCTTCGCCGGGTTCGTCGTCGTCGCCGCCGCGGTGTTCGCGGGCGTCCGGGGCTCGCTCGTCGCGACCCTCGTGGCGATGGCCGTGCTCGGGTTCGGGGTCGGCGGGGTCTCGGCGATCATGCCGCGGCTGGTGCTCGACGGCGTCCCCGCGCAGGAGACCTCGAGCGTCGTGTCGATGAACCAGATCGTCCGCAGCGTGGGGTTCAGCGTCGGCAGCGCCCTCGCCGGCCTGCTGCTCGCCACCGCGACGCCCGCCGGGGGCCTGTTCCCCCGCGAGCACGGGTACACGACCGCGGCCGTCGTCGTCGTGCCGCTGCTCGTGGTCAGCGCCGTCGTCGTCCTCGCCCGCGGGGTACGCGGCGGCGGCAGGGGCTGAGCCCCCGCCGCCGGCCGGGAAGCGTCAGGCGTCGCGCCCCGCGGCCGCCGACGGCGGCGCCGCGAGGAAGCCCGGGGCCGTGAGGCCCTGGGCGGCGAACGCCTCGGCGACCGCGGCGGCCACCGTCTCGACGTCGCCCGCGCGGACCAGCGCGATGGTGGACCCGCCGAACCCGCCGCCCGTCATGCGGGCGCCGATCGCGCCCGCCGCGACGCAGGTGTCGACCGCGAGGTCGGTCTCGAGCACCGTGACCTCGTAGTCGTCGCGCAGCGAGGCGTGCGACGCGTTCATGAGGGCGCCGGCGCGCGCGGCCCGCTCCTCGTCGACGACGCCGTCGGCGCCCAGGCCCTCGCGGACCAGCGCGGCGAACTCCGCGGTGCGCTCGATCTCGGTGACGACGTGGCGTACGCGGCGGCGCAGCGAGTCCTCGACGTCGAACGGCGCGAGGCGATCGAGGGTCGCGTCCAGGTCGGCCGGGTCGATGTCGCGCAGCGTCTCGAGGCCCAGGTACGCCTCGGCGGTGTCGCACGACGCGCGGCGGTCCGCGTACTGGCCGTCGACCAGCTGGTGCGGGGCGCGCGTGTCCACGACCAGCAGGTTCAGCCCGGCGGAGGCCAGGTCGAAGGGCACGTGCTGGGCGAACGCGTCGGCCGGCAGGCCCGGGCGGAAGTCGAGCAGCAGCGCCTCGCCCTCCGTGCACAGCAGCGACGCCGACTGGTCCAGGCCGCCCGTGGGGGCGCCCGCGATCTCGTTCTCCGCGCGGCGCGCGGCGGCCACGAGCTGCGCGCGGCCCAGGTCGGAGCCGCCGAGGCCCAGCCCGAACACGTCGTCGAACGCGACGGCGAACGCGCACTCGATGGCGGCGGAGCTGGACAGCGACGCGCCGAACGGCACGCACGAGTCGATGACGGCGTCGAAGCCGCGCACGGCGTGGCCGGCCTCGCGCAGCGCCCACGCGACGCCCGCGACGTACACGCCCCAGCCGCTCACGGAGCCGGCGCGCACGTCCGCCAGGCGGATGGTCCACGGCTCGTCGGTCTGCGCGGAGGCGATCCGCACGACGTCGTCCTCGCGGGGGCGCAGCGCCACGTAGGTGCGGTGCGGCAGCGCCGTGGGCAGGCACAGGCCGGAGTTGTAGTCGGTGTGCTCGCCGATGATGTTCACCCGGCCCGGGGCGGACCAGACGCCGGCGGGCGTGCCCGGGACGGGGCCCGTCTCGCCGTCGTCGTGGAAGGTGCGGCCGAAGAGCGCGCGGACGCGCTCGGCGCCTTCGTCGCGCGACCAGGCAGGCAGCCACTGGGGTGCGGGCATGGGGGTGTGCTCCTTGAGGGACGGTGAGGAGGTCAGTCTTCCAGCAGTGGCCGCGCCGTGGCGGGTTCCGTGCTCCCGGGCGGCGTGCACCAGAGTGCACCACAGCGCCGCTCGCTGCGAAGAGCGGCGTCTCAGCGCTGGACGGGGCTGACCCCCAGTCGCATCCCGGCGAGGCCGCGCTTGCGGCCGGCGAGCGAGCGGGCGACGTCGCGCAGCACGCGCGCGGCGGGGGAGCCGGGCGCGGTGAGCACCACGGGGGTGCCGTCGTCGCCGGCCTCGCGCACCGCCGGGTCGAGCGGCACCCGGCCCAGCAGCGGCACGTCCGTGCCGAGCGAGGCGCCCAGCGACCCGGCGACGCGCGCGCCGCCACCGCTGCCGAACACCTCGAGCCGCGTGCCGTCGGCCTGCTCCAGCCACGACATGTTCTCGACCACGCCCACGACGCCCTGGTGCGTCTGCTGCGCGATCGACCCGGCGCGCTCGGCGACCTCCGCTGCGGCGGCCTGCGGCGTCGTCACGACGACGATCTCGGAGCCGGGCAGCAGCTGCGCCACCGAGATCGCGATGTCGCCCGTGCCGGGCGGCAGGTCGAGCAGCAGCACGTCGAGGTCGCCCCAGTACACGTCGGCGAGGAACTGCTCGAGCGCGCGGTGCAGCATGGGGCCGCGCCACACGACGGGCTGCCCGGCCGGCACGAACATGCCGATCGACACGACCTTGACGCCGTGCTCGATGGGCGGCAGCAGCATCGAGTCGACCTTGGTGGGCTGGCGGTCCACGCCCAGCATGCGGGGGATCGAGAACCCGTAGATGTCGGCGTCGACCACCCCGACGTTCAGACCCTCGGCGGCGAGCGCCACGGCGAGGTTGGCCGTCACGGACGACTTGCCGACGCCGCCCTTGCCGGACGCGATCGCGTACACCTTGGTGAGCGAGCCGGGCTGGGAGAACGGGATGACGGGGTCGCCGTTGCCGCCGCGCAGCCGCGAGCGCAGGCGGCCGCGCTGCTCGGGCGTCATGACGCCGAGGTCGACGTCGACGCCGGTCACCCCGTCGACGGCGGTGACGGCGGCGGTCACGTCGCGCACGATGGTCGACTGGAGCGGGCAGCCCGCGACGGTCAGGTCGATGCCGACGCGCACGTGCGCGCCGTCGTCGGCGGGCGTGCCGACGTCGACCGAGCGCACCATGTCGAGGTCGGTGATGGGGCGCCGGATCTCGGGGTCGATGACGGTGGCGAGCGCGGCGCGGACCTGGTCGGCGAGCGTGGTCATACCGCGATCCTAGGGCGCTGCCGCGGTGGCCCTGCCCGAGCGTGACGCAGTCCTCACGGCCGCGCGCTCAGTCCTCCTCGGCGGTCGCGCGCTGCTCCTCGAGCTCCTCGAGCAGGTTGCGGAGCTCGCCGCGCACGAAGTCGCGGGTGGCCACCTCGGACAGCGCGAGGCGCAGGGCCGCCATCTCGCGGGCCAGGTACTCGGTGTCGGCGAGGTTGCGCTCGGCGCGCTGGCGGTCCTGCTCGGCCAGCACGCGGTCGCGGTCGTCCTGCCGGTTCTGCGCGAGCAGGATCAGCGGCGCCGCGTAGCTCGCCTGCACGGAGAAGCACAGGTTGAGCAGGATGAACGGGTAGGGGTCCCAGTGCAGCCCGAACAGCCCGATCACGTTGATGGTGATCCAGACGATGATGAACACCGTCATGTAGAGCAGGAACGTGCCCGTGCCCATGAACCGGGCGAAGGCCTCGGCACCCTTGCCGATCGCGTCCTGGTCGATGTGCGGGCGTCCGATGACGCGGCGGTTCTCCTTGGGGGTGTCGAGCCGCTCAGCCACGGGCCGCCTCCTGCCCCTCGTCGGTGCCGAGGCTCTCGTCGTGGGACTCGCGCCAGTCGTCGGGCAGCAGGTGGTCGAGCACGTCGTCGACGGAGACGGCGCCGAGCAGGCGCTTCTCGTCGTCGAGCACCGGCAGGGCGAGCAGGTCGTAGGCGGCGAGCAGGCGCGTGACGCGGCCGAGCGGGGCGTCCGGCGTCAGCCACTCGGTGTCCGTGCTGATCACCGACCCGACCGAGGCGTGCGGAGGCTCGCGCAGCAGCCGCTGGAAGTGCGCGACGCCGAGGAACCGGCCCGTGGGCGTCTCGAGCGGGGGCCGGGCCACGAACACCACGGACGCGAGCGCTGGCGCCAGGTCCTGCTTGCGGATCTGCGCGAGGGCGGCGGCGATCGAGGTCTCGGGGCCCAGGATCACGGGCTCGGTGGTCATCATGCCGCCGGCCGTGTCCTCGTCGTAGGCGAGCAGGCGGCGCACGTCCTCGGCCTCGTCGGGCTCCATGAGCTCGAGCAGGCGGGCGGCCTGGGCGTCGGACAGCTCGTGCAGCAGGTCGGCGGCGTCGTCGGGCTCCATGACCTCGAGGACGTCGGCGGCGCGGCTCGTGTCGAGGCCGGAGAGGATGGCCACCTGGTCGTCCTCGGGGAGCTCCTCGAGCACGTCGGCGAGGCGCTCGTTGTCGAGGGCGCTGGCGATCTCGAGCTGGCGGGTGCCGCCCAGCTCCTGGAGGGCGTCGGCGAGGTCGGCGGGCCGCATGTTCTCGAACGTCTCGAGGAGCGCCGCCGCGCCCTGGCCGCGGGCACCCGTCGCGAGCGTGGAGACGGAGTCGATGCCCACCACGAGCGTGGCGCCCCGCCGTCGCAGCCCCAGCGTGCGGCCCGCGTCGCGGCGGCGCACGAACAGCTGGTCGACCAGCCAGTCGCCGTTGCGCTGCGGCGCGATCGACACGTCCTCGACGGTGACCTCGCCGGACCCGTCGCGCATCGTCACCGTGCGGTCCAGCAGCTCGCCCAGCACCAGCGACTCCATGGCGCGCTGCTCGAACCGGCGCAGGTTCACCAGCCCGGTGGTGATCACCTGACCCTTGTCGATGCTGGTCACGCGGGTCATGGGCAGGAACACGCGGCGCCGGCCCGGCACCTCGGCCACCAGCCCGACGGCCCGCGGGGCGCCCTTGGCGCGCACCAGCACGACGACGTCGCGCACCCGGCCCACCTGGTCGCCGATCGGGTCGAAGATCGGCGTCCCGGCCAGCCGTGCGACGTAGACGTGGGTTCCGGCGCTCACGCAGGTCAGCCTACGCGCGGCCCCCTGGGGTGCCCTCTCGGACGGCGTGGTGGTGGCGCCCAGGTGATTAGGACAGACTGAGGCAATGAGCTTCACCCGACCGCAGCCGGTGCCCCGCATGCCCACCCCGCCGCAGGGCGACGAGGTGGCCGCGTACGCCACCTACCTCGAAGCCCAGCAGGCCGTCGACTACCTCTCGGACCACAAGTTCCCCGTCCAGGCGGTGACCATCGTGGGCACCGACCTGACGATGGTCGAACGCGTGACCGGCCGGCTCACGTACGGGCGCGTCGCGCTCGCCGGGGCGGGGTCGGGCGCCTGGTTCGGTCTGTTCGTCGGGCTCCTGCTGTCGTTCTTCGGCGGCAGCGGCGCCACGAGCGGCGTGTGGCTGATCGGCGTCGCGCTCGGCGCCGGGTTCGGCCTGCTGTTCTCCGTGCTCTCGTACTCCCTCACGGGCGGCCGGCGCGACTTCACGTCGCAGTCGCAGATCGTCGCGACGACGTACGCGATCCTCTGCGCGTCCGACTCCGCGGCGGAGGCCCGGCAGCTGCTGCTCAAGTCCCCGAACGGGCTGGGCAAGGGGCGCACGGGCAGCTCGGGCACGCAGGCGTCGCCCGTGGGCCCGTCGTTCGGCCGCTTCGGCGCGCAGACGCCGGCGGCGCCGCCCGCACCGACGCGCGCGCCCGACCCTCGCTGGACCACCCCGACGGGCGAACCGCGCTACGGCGCCATGCTCCCGGGCACGCAGCAGCCCGCGCCCCAGCAGCCCGCCGCCCCGCAGCAGCCCGAGCCGCAGCAGCCGGCGCCGCCCACGCAGCAGCCGCCGACGGGCCAGCCGCCGGCGACCCCGCCGTCGGACGACCCGTCGGTGACCCCGCCGACCGACCCGTACGCCCCGCCGCGCCGGGACTGACGCGGCGCGTCAGCCGCGCTGCTCGGCCATCCACCGCTCCACGGCGGCGGGGTCGCGGGGCAGCGCGGCGGACAGGTTCTCGTTGCCGTCCGCGGTGACCAGCACGTCGTCCTCGATGCGGACGCCGATGCCGCGGTACTCCTCCGGGACGGCCAGGTCGTCGGCCTTGAAGTAGAGGCCCGGCTCGATGGTGAACACCATGCCCGGCTCGAGCGTGCCCTCCTGGTAGAGGTCGCGGCGCGCCTGGGCGCAGTCGTGCACGTCGAGGCCCAGGTGGTGCGACGTGCCGTGCACCATCCAGCGGCGGTGCTGCTGGCCCTCGGCCGTGAGCGACACCTCGGCCGTGACGCCGTCGGGCAGCAGGCCCCACTCCGCGAGCCGCGCGGCGATCACGCGCATCGCGGCCTCGTGCACGTCCAGGAACCGCACGCCGGGGCGGGCCACCTCGAAGGCGGCGTCGGCGGCGTCGAGCACCGCCTGGTAGACGCGGCGCTGCACCTCGGTGAACGTGCCCGAGACCGGCAGGGTGCGCGTCACGTCGGCGGTGTACAGCGACTCGACCTCGACGCCGGCGTCGAGCAGCAGCAGGTCGCCCTCGTGCACCTCGCCGTCGTTGGTGATCCAGTGCAACGTGGTGGCGTGCTCGCCCGACGCCGCGATGGTCTCGTACCCGACGGCGTTGCCCTCGAGCCGGGCGTGGGCGTCGAACGTGGTCTCGACGACGCGCTCGCCGCGACGGTGCGCGACGGCGCGCGGCAGGGCGTGCACCACCTCCGCGAAGCCCTCGATGGTGCGGTCCACGGCCTCGCGCATCTGGGCGACCTCGACCTCGTCCTTGACCAGGCGCAGCTCGCTCGCGGCGCGCACCAGGTCCTCGTCCGTCCTCTGGTCGGCCTCGGCGGCCTCGTCCGACGACGCCTCCGCGCGGATCGCCTCGACCAGCGTCTCGACGGCCTCGTCGGAGCCCGTGACCACGAGCAGCAGCACGCCCGCCCCGACGTCCTTGGCCAGGGCGTCGCGCAGCTCGTCGACGTGCCGCGCCTCGATGCCCGTGAGGGTGGTGACGTCGTCGAGCGACGGGCGGGCGCCCACCCAGAACTCGCCGTAGCGCGCGTCGGCGAAGAACTCCTCGGTGTCGCGCGCGGCGAGCGGGCGCACGTACAGCACCGCGTGGTGGTCGCCGCCACCGTCGCCCGTGCCGGCCTCGACGGGGTGCAGCACCAGCACGGCGTCGGGCTCCTGGTCGGTGCCCAGGCCCGTGAGGTGCGCGAACGCGGAGTGGGGGCGGAACCGGTAGTCGGTGTCGTTCGAGCGCACCTTGAGCGAGCCGGCCGGGACCACCAGCCGCGCGCCGGGCAGCTGCTCGGCGAGACGCGCACGACGCGCGGCCGTGAAGGGGACCGCGGGCGAGGGCGTCACGCCGAGGTCGGGACGGTCGCCCCACCCGGACGTGATGAAGTCGACGAACGCCTTCGAGCTGGGGCGGTTGCGGTGGTCCTTCTGGTCGGAGGCGCGGGGGGTGGTCTGGTCGTCGCTCATGAGCCCCAGTCTCGCACCGGCGCCGGTGCTCAGCTGCGGGCGAAGTCGTGCAGCGCCCGCGTCAGCACGCGGTTGAAGGCCTCGGGTGCGTCGGTGTTGACGTCGTGCCCCGCACCGGGCACGACGACGAGCGCGCCCTGGTACGCGGCCGCGAGGTGCCGGTGCTCCTGGAGCCGCAGGTGGTCGCGCGAGCCGTTGACCAGCCACACCGGCACCCGGGCCGCGCGGATGTCGGCCACGGACGAGTGCCCTGCGAGGTGCGTGAGCGCGTCCGTGACCACCTGCCAGCCGGGCCGGAAGGGGCCGGCCACGGCGGTGCCGCCGAGCAGCGCGGCCACGTCGCCGCCGCCGGAGCGCGCGCCACGACCCGCGACGGCGGCGCGCCACCGCGTCGACGCGCCCCGGGCCGCGCGGCGGGCCCCGTCCATGCCCTCGACGGTGACCTGCGCGATGTCGCGGAACAGCGCCACGGGCTTGCCCTTGGGGTCCGAGCTGCACCCGGCCGCGAGCACGCCCGCGAGCCGGCCCGCCCGGTGCGGCGCCCCGGCGATGGCGCGGGAGGCGTCGCGCGCGGCGTACGCGAGCGCGGTGTACCCGCCCAGGCTGAGGCCCACGAGCGCCACGGGGACGTCGGGCCCGAACGACTCGATCGCCTCGTCGATCGCCGCGAAGGCTCCTGGCAGGCTGAACCGCTCGTCGGGGCGGCTGCCGTGCCCGGGCAGGTCGACCGCGAGGGCCCGGTACCCCGCGGCGTGGACGTGCTCGAGCTGGCGATCCCAGATCGCCGACGAGGTCCGCATGCCGTGGACGAAGACGACGGCCGGTCGGGTTCCCACCCCCGCATCGTCGCGCGCCCGGCGGCGGCTCGCGCGGCGCGGCGCTGGCAGATCTGTGAAGGGCAGTGAGGATCCTGTGACGGCTACTGTGGCCTCGTGATCGACCTCCATACCCACTCCACGGCGTCGGACGGCACGGACACCCCGGGGCAGGTCGTGGAGGCCGCGGCGGCGGCCGGGCTGAGCGTCGTCGCGCTGACGGACCACGACTCGGCCGCGGGCTGGGACGAGGCCGCCGAGGCCGCGGCCGGCGCCGGCGTGGCCCTGGTGCGCGGCGCCGAGATCTCCACGATCAGCGACCGCGTGAGCGTCCACCTGCTCGCCTACCTGCACGACCCGACGCACCCGGCGCTGGTCGCCGAGCTCGAGCGGACGCGCGCCTCGCGGCTGACGCGCCTCGAACGGATGGCGGAGCTGCTCGGCGAGGACTACCCGATCACGTGGGAGGACGTGCTCGCGCAGACGGGTCCCGACGCCACCGTCGGCCGTCCCCACCTGGCCGACGCGCTCGTCGCTGCCGGCGTCGTCGGCACGCGCGACGAGGCGTTTGCGACCATGCTGCGGCCCGGCACCCGCTACTACGCGCCGCACCTGGCCCCGGACACGGTCGACGCCGTGCGGGCCGTCCGCGCGGCGGGCGGCGTCCCCGTGTTCGCGCACCCTGGCGCCTCGCAGCGGGGCCGCGTGGTGCCGCCCGAGACGATCGAGGAGCTCGCCGCGGCGGGCCTGGCCGGCCTCGAGGTGGACCACCGCGACCACGACGCGCCCACCCGGGCGCGGCTGCGCGACCTCGCGCGGGCTCTGGGCCTGCTGGTCACGGGCTCGAGCGACTACCACGGGGCGGGCAAGCCCAACCGCATCGGCGAGAACACGACGGACCCGGCAGTGCTGGCGCAGATCGAGGAGCAGGGTGAGCTGGCGGTGCTCCGCCCGTGAGCGCCGTGATCGACGTGGCCCTCTTCACCGAGGTGTTCGTGACGCTGTTCGTGATCATGGACCCGCCCGGCACCGTGCCGGTGTTCCTCGCGCTCACGTCACGCATGACGCCCCGGCAGCGCAACCGCGCCGCGCGTCAGGCGATCGTCGTCGCGTTCGGCGTGATCGTGGTGTTCGCCGCGTTCGGGCAGCAGCTGCTCACCTACATGGGCATCTCGCTGCCGGCGCTCCAGGCGTCGGGCGGCCTGCTGCTGCTGTTCGTCGCGCTCGAGCTGCTGACGGGCAAGGCCGAGTCGCCCGAGCCGGCCAAGGGCGGCGCCGTCAACGTGGCCCTGGTTCCGCTCGGGACGCCGCTGCTCGCGGGGCCGGGCGCCATCGTCGCCACCATGGTGTTCGTCCAGCGGGGCCTGACCCAGGGGGAGTCGCTCGTCTCGCACTGGGTGGCGATCGCCCTGGCCGTCATCGCCGTGCACGTGTGCGTCTACCTGGCCATGCGGTTCGCGAACGTCATCCAGCGGCTCCTGAAGGAGTCCGGCGTCACGCTCGTGACCCGCATCGCCGGCCTGCTGCTCGCGGCGATCGCCGTCCAGATGGTCGCGACGGCGGTCACGGAGTTCGTGCGCGCGGCCTGATCACCGGACCGGTTCGAGGACGACGTCGATCGTGGCGCCGTCCGCGATGCTCTCGGCCTTCCGCACCGCCTTCTTGACCGGGAGCACGTAGCCCTGCTGCTCGTCGCTGGGGAACACCGACGTCTCCCAGCGGGTGCGGCCGACGGTCACGCGGACCTTGATCGAGCCGAACCCGCGCGGCGGCAGCGGGAGCTCGGCGAGCTCGTCGGAGAGCTCCGGCGGGACGGTCACGAACCACCACGAGTCGGTGCGCGCCTGCCACTGCCAGAGCCGTGCGGAGAAGGTCAGGCGCATGCGGGAAGGCTAACCGTTGCCCTCGTCGCCGCGACGGGCCCGCGGGACGTGGTCTGACGCAGAAAACCCACAGCACACAGTGGTGGTAACTGCCGTGTGCTGTGGGTTCTCCGCGCGATGTCCGTCCCCGAGAGGGTCAGCCCTCCGACGCCGGCTGCTGGGCGTCGCCCGCAGGCCGGCCGCCGCGCGTGCGGCGGCGGGTGCGCGAGCGGTTGCGGGACGCGCCGTCCGACGCCGTGCCCGGCGCCGTCGCCTCGCCCGCGGGTGCGCCCTCGGCGGGCTTGTGGTCGCCCGCCGGGCGGTCGCCCGAGCGGGTGCGCGTGCGGCCGCGGCCGCCGTCACGCGAGCCGCCGTCGCGGGAGCCGCTCTCGCGCGAGCCGCCGTCGCGACCGGAGCGGCCACCGTCGCGCGGACCCTGGCCGCGCGAGGACGACGACGTGCGCTTGCCCGTCTCGCCGAGGTCCTCGATCTTCTCGGCGTCGAGGCCCGCGAGCGTCCGCTTCTCCTGCGGCAGGCGGCCCTTGGTGCCCTCGGGGATGCCCAGGTCGCTGAACAGGTGCGGCGACGTCGAGTACGTCTCCACCGGCTCGGGCAGCCCCAGGCCGAGCGCCTTGTCGATGAGGCCCCAGCGCGGCAGGTCGTCCCAGTCGACGAAGGTGACGGCCGTGCCCTTGTTGCCCGCGCGGCCCGTGCGGCCGATGCGGTGCACGTACGTGCGCTCGTCCTCGGGGCACTGGTAGTTGACGACGTGCGTGACGTCCTCGACGTCGATGCCGCGGGCGGCGACGTCGGTGGCGACCAGCACGTCGATGTTGCCGTGGCGCAGCGCGCGCAGCGCCTGCTCGCGGGCGCCCTGGCCGAGGTCGCCGTGGATGGCGCCCGCGGCGAACCCGCGCTCGCGCAGCTCGTCGCTCACCTTCGCGGCCGTGCGCTTGGTGCGCGCGAACACGATGGTGCGGCCGCGGCCCTCGGCCTGCAGCAGGCGGGCGAGCACCTCGATCTTGTCGAGGGCATGCGCTCGGTAGGCCACCTGGGTGGTGTTCTTGACGGTCGCGCTGTCGTCGTCCGGGTCGGCGGCGCGGATGTGGGTCGGCTGCGACATGTAGCGGCGGGCCATGGCCACGACCGGGCCGGGCATCGTCGCGGAGAACAGCATGGTGTGCCGCTTGGCGGGCAGGCGGGACAGGATCTTCTCGACGTCGGGCAGGAAGCCCAGGTCGAGCATCTCGTCTGCCTCGTCGAGCACGATCGTCTCGGCGCGCAGCAGGTTCAGGTGGCCCTGGTTGAGCAGGTCGACCATGCGGCCCGGCGTGCCCACCACGACCTCCGCGCCCTGGCGCAGCTGCTCGATCTGCGGCTCGTAGGCGCGGCCGCCGTAGATCTGGATGACGCGCAGGCTGGGGCGGTTGGCGCTCGCGGTGGCGAGGTCGCCCGCGACCTGGACGGCCAGCTCGCGCGTCGGTGCGACGACGACGGCCTGCGGCTTGCCGGGCGCGACCAGGTCGTCCCAGCCGGGCTCGCCCGGCGCGACGACGCGGTTGAGCAGCGGCACGCCGAAGCCCAGCGTCTTGCCGGTACCGGTCTTGGCCTGGCCGATGATGTCGTGCCCCTGGAGCGCGACGGGCAGGGTCATCGCCTGGATGGGGAACGGGTGGGTGATGCCCACGGCGGCGAGCGCGTCGACGATCTCGGTCTTGACGCCGAAGTCGGCGAACGAGACGTCCTGCCGCTGGATCGAGGAGGCCGCGTGGTGGGCCTTGGTGGCGTTGGGGGAGGCGAGCGCGGAGGCCGCGCTCGTGGTCTCAGGAATGGTCACAAGTGCCTTCGGTCAGTCGTCGGTGCGGCGCGCTGCCGGTGGGTCGAGCCTGTCGAGGCCACCGTGCGTCGGCGCGCACCGTATGGACGGCAGCCGATCGCGGAAGGACGCGCGAGGCCTTTGGATCGACGGGTAGGACCCGGATCCGCTGGCCGTCGCAGGAGAACTGCACGAGAACGACCGGGCAACCGTGGTACGGCGGCAGTCTACGCGACGGGCTGTTACCGGACCGTATCCTGGCCGCATGAGCGATCAGCCCGGCGCGCCCGAGTCCTCCCTGCTGGAGGTCGCGGGGCTCGCGGCCTACGTGCGGCTCGGGCTGTTCGGCCTCATCGGCGAGCACACGTGGGACGCACCCGACCTGGCCTCGGCGCAGCGCATGGTCGCGATCGCGCGGCGCGTCAGCGAGCAGCAGGACGTGCTGCTCGCGATCGGCGCCTCGCACGGGCTCGACGCCGTGACCCTGATGCAGCCGTTCGACGGCGTGCTCGACGCCTTCGAGGCGCGCACCCCCGAGTCCAGCTGGTGGGAGGGGCTGCTCAAGGGGATCGTCGGGCACGGCGTGTCCTCCGACCTGTGCCGCCTGCTCGCGCGCGGCCTCACCGGCCCGCAGGCCGCCGAGGTCGCGGACGCGATGCGCTACTCCGACGACGACGACCGCGCCACGGCGATCGTGCGCGCCGGCGTCGACGCGGACGGCCGGCTGGGCTCGCGTCTCGCCCTGTGGGGGCGGCGCGTGGTCGGCGAGTCGCTGTCGCTCGCCCAGGAGCTCATGACCACGCGGCCCGCGTTCACCGCGCTGGCCCGGGCTGCGGCGTCGGGCGCCGGCGTCGAGGGCGACGCCGTCGCCTGGGTGCTCGGGGAGCTGACCGCCGAGCACACGCGGCGCATGGACCGCATGGGCCTGGCGGCCTGACGGCTCAGAGCGAGCCGAACCCCACCCGGCGCGTCTCCTCCGGGCCCACCTCGACGTAGCCGATGGTCGACGTCGGCACGTACACGCGGCGGCCGCGGGTGTCGGTGAGCTCGAGCACGCCGCCGTCGGCGAGCGCCTTCCTGAGCGTCTCGGCGACCTGCTCAGCCGTCAGGTCCGTCTCGATGGCCAGCTCGCGCGGCAGGTTCTGCACACCGATCGTGACTTCCACGTTCACTCCTTTGGCGGCGCGCTGGTGCGCGCGAATGCTTGCGGACGCCCGGTGACCCGGGGCCTCCGTCGATCCTAAGCAGCGCGTACGCGCTGCCGGGCCAGCGGGGACCGGGTTTCGCCGAGGGCCGATCCGGGCGGGCGGGGCGCGGCTCCGCCCGCCCGGTCAGTGCGCCTCGGGCGCGACGAGCTCGACCTTCGCGCCAGCCGGGAGGGCCTGCACCAGCCGCAGCCGGGCGAGGGCCGGGTGGTCGTCGAGCAGCCGCGCCCCGTTCGCCAGGGAGCGGAGCGCCGCCGTCTCGGCCCGGGCAGCCTCGAGCTGGGCGGCGCCGTGCAGCCGCGCCGTCGCGAGGGCCGCGTACGCCGAGCGCACGTCGGACGGCAGGATCACGTCCTTGACGACGACGTCGCGCACCTCGATGCCGACGGTCGACGCCGCGGCGGCGGCCGGGGCGACCGCGGCCGCCGCGAGCAGCCGCCGGCCGCCGCGCACGACGGCCTCGACCTCGGCGTCGGCGAGCGCGTCGCGCAGCGCCACCTGCGCGGCGAGGTGCACGACGTCGAACGCGTCGGCCGCGGACTCGAGGAACGTGCGCGGCTCCGCGACGCGCCACCGGACCGCGAGCGTGACCCGCACGGTGAGCCCGTCGGCGGTGGGCACCTCCTGCGGGGCGAGCGTGGTGACGCGGTCGAGCATCGGGACGCGCACGTGGCGCGTGCGGCGGCCGTACGGGTGGCGGCCGGGCGGGAGCACGCGGGCGAAGCGGCCGTCGACGTACTCGACGGCGTTCTCGGTGGCGTGCACGGTGATCTTGCGGAACAGGGACATGGGTGGCCTCCTCCCGGCTGGCCGGGCGCTGCGTGGTGGGTGGTCGGTGGGGCGGGCGGCGTCGCGCCGGGGTGCGGGGCTGCGGCCGTCGTCCTGACCGGCCGGGCCGCTGGCACCCGCGGCGCCGGTGACGCCACCCGCCCGCACGCTGGAGAAGGGATTCGAACCCCGGGCGCGGTACAGGCGCTGTGACCTGGAGTGCGCGAGGTACGACGCGCAGGACCGACGCCGGCACACCGGGTCGGCTGCTGATCTCGCGCGCCGTGGACGCTACGCGCGCGCAGCGCCGCAGGTCCACCGGTTTTGAGGCCGTGTCGGTGGCCCATGGTCTGATGCGGCCATGACGTCACGCCCCGCGCCCCGGCTCGTGCCCCCCGCACCCGTCGCCGGGTCCGGGGTGGACCTCGACCCCACGCAGCGGGTCGCCCTGGAAGAGGCGCGTACGGCGCCGGCGCTGCTGGTCGCGGGCGCGCCCGGCACGGGCCGCACCACGGTCGCGGCTGCGGTCGCCGTCGAGGCCGTCACCGCCTGGGGCCTCGACCCCGCGCGCGTGCTGGTGATCGCCGCGTCCCGCCGCTCCGCCGCGCGGCTGCGCGACCAGGTGGCCGCCGCGTCCGGGCGCACGCTCGGCGCGCCGATGGTGCGGACGGCGTCGTCGGCGGCGTTCGCGGTGCTGCGCACCCGCGCGGCGGCGCTGGGGGAGCCGACGCCCACGCTGGTCTCCGGTCCGGAGCAGGACCTCGTGCTCGCGGAGCTGCTCGCCGGCCACCTCGAGGGAGAAGGCGCCCCGCTGCTGCTGCCCGACGGCCTGCCGGAGGACGCCCTGGGCCTGCGCGGGCTGCGGCAGGAGCTGCGCGACCTGCTCATGCGTGCCGCGGAGCGCGGCGTCGGGCCCGTCGACCTCGCCGACCTGGGCCGCCGCCACGCCCGCCCCGAGTGGCGCATGGCCGCGCAGCTCTACGAGGAGTACCTCGACGTCACCGCGCTGCGGCTCGGCACGCCCGACGCCGGCCCGCGCTACGACCCGGCCGTCGTGGTCGACGAGGCGGCGCAGTCGATCGCCGCGTGGGACGACGAGGTGCCCGGCGCACCCCGGCCCACGTGGGACCTCGTGGTGGTCGACGACTACCAGGAGGCGACCGTCGCCACCGCACGGCTGCTGCACGTGCTCGCCGACGACGGCGCGCGGCTCGTGCTGCTCGCCGACCCCGACTCGACCGTCCAGGGGTTCCGCGGGGCGGCGCCCGGGCTGGTGGGACGGGCCGCGGCGCCCGGCCGTTCCCGCGGGGAGCGGTCCGTCGGGGCGTTCGGCGCCGACGTCGTGGTGCTCGGCACGGTGTGGCGCCAGACGCAGGAGCTGCGAGAGGTCACCCGGGCGGTGACCTCGCGGATCCCGACGGTCGGCGGCCCGTTCCAGCGCGCGGCGACGGCGGCGCCGACGCCGTCGGTGGTCGAGCCCGTCGAGACCAGGCCGGAGGCCTCGACGCACGAGACCATCGACGGCGCCGCCGTCGCCGTCCTGGCGGGCGCCGCCCAGGAGGCCGCGCACATCGCCCGCGAGCTGCGCGCCGAGCACCTGCTGCACGGCACCCCGTGGGAGCGCATGGCCGTGATCGCCCGCACCGGCGACCGGCTGGCCGCGCTGCGCCGGGACCTGGTCGCCGCGTCGGTGCCGGTCGCGTTGCTCGGCTCGGACGTGCCGCTGCGCGAGGAGCCCGCCGTCGCGCCGCTGCTCGCCGCCGTGCGGGTCTGCGCCGGCGCCGTGCCCGGCAGCCTGGACGCGCTGCTCGAGGACCTCGGCGAGGAGGCGTCGCCGTACCCCCTGCTCGACGCCGCGACGGCGGCCGCGCTGCTCACCTCCCCGGTGGGCGGCCTCGACGCCGTCGCGCTGCGGCGGCTGCGCCGAGCGCTGCGTGCGGAGGAGCTCGCCGGCGGGGGCGGCCGGTCGTCGGACGCGCTGCTGGTCGAGCTGCTGGGCGACCCGGCCCGCACGGCCACGCTCCCGGCGACGGTGAAGCGCGGCCCGACGACGGTCGCGCGCGTGCTCGCCGCCGGGCGCACCGCCGCCGCGGAGCCGGGCGCGACGGCGCAGACCGTGCTGTGGGCCGTCTGGGACGCGACCGGCCTGGCCGCACGCTGGCGGGACGCGGCGCTCGCGGGCGGCCCCGCCGGCGTGCGCGCCGACCGCGACCTCGACGCGGTGCTCGCGCTCTTCCGGGCTGCCGAGACGTACGTCGACCGCATGCCGGGGGCGCCCGTCGCGGCGTTCGTCGACTACCTGGCCTCGCAGGACCTGCCCGCGGACTCGCTCGCGGCCTCCGCGTCGGGGGCGCACGCCGTCGAGGCGCTGACGCCCGCCGGGGCCGCGGGACGCGAGTGGGACGTGGTCGTGGTGGCGGGCGTGCAGGACGGCGTGTGGCCTGACCTGCGGCTTCGCGACTCGCTGCTCGGGTCGCAGGCGCTCGTCGAGCTGCTCGCCGGCCGCTCGCAGGACGCCTACGCGCTGGGTCCGGAGGCGCGCGCGCAGGTGCTCGCCGACGAGCTGCGGGCGTTCGCCGTCGCGACGTCCCGGGCCCGGCGTCGGCTGCTGGTGACGGCGGTCGAGGACGCGGAGGACGCCCCGAGCGTCTTCTGCGACCTCGTGGTGCCGCCGGGGGAGGACGACGGCGAGGGCGCCCGGGACCCGCGACGCGTCGACGCCGGCGCCCCGCTGGACCTGCGCGGCGTCGTGGCGACGGCCCGTGCGGTGCTGGTGCGCGCGGCGGTGGCCGAGTCGCCTGCGACGGACGAGAGCGCCGTCGCCGCGGCGCTGCTCGCCGACCTCGCCGCCGTGGACGTCCCCGAGGCCGACCCGCGCACCTGGTACGGCGTCGCGGGCGCCTCGAGCGACGCCGCGCTGTGGGGCCCGGACGACGTCGTGCCGGTGTCGCCGTCCAAGGTCGAGACCGTGACCACGTGCGCGCTGCGCTGGTCGTTCGAGGCGGCGGGCGGCACGGCCGCCGACGACACGACCCAGACGCTCGGCACGCTCGTGCACGCGATCGCCGAGGCGCTGCCCGGCGGCTCGCTGCACGAGCTCAAGGCGGAGCTGGACCGGCGCTGGCCGCAGCTGGCGCTGCCGCCCGGCTGGCCCGCGCGGCAGCTGCGGGAGCGGGCGGAGCGCATGGTCGAGAAGCTCGCCGCCTACCTGGCCGACTCCGGGCAGGTGCTCGCGGTGGAGGCGTCGTTCGACCTGGAGGTGGGCCGGGCGCGGCTGCGCGGCACCATCGACCGCGTCGAGGACGCCGGAGAGGGCAAGGCCGTCGTCGCCGACCTCAAGACCGGCCGCAGCCAGCCGACCGTCGAGCAGGCGCTGCAGCACCCGCAGCTCGGCGCCTACCAGCTCGCCGTCGAGGGCGGCGCCCTGGACCTGCCCGAGCGTACGCGCGCGGCGGGCGCCCGCCTGGTGTTCGTGGGCACGGACGCGGTCAAGCCGTCGCTGCGCGTGCAGCCGGCGCTCGCCCCGGAGCCGGACGGCTCGAGCTGGGCGTCCGCCCTGGTGGAGCAGGCCGCGGACACGATGGCGGCGGCGCGGTTCGGCGCGCACCGCAACGACCTGTGCACGGTCTGCCCGGTGCGCCGGTCGTGCCCCGTGCAGCCCGAGGGAAGGGGTGTGGTCGCGTGACCGCCGACGACGAGCAGCTCGGCTTCGAGCTGCACCTGGCCCCCGAGGCCCCGCTGGACGACTGGGCGGCGCTCGAGCCGGCGCCCCCCGCCCCGGAGCCGACCCTCTCCGCCCGCGAGATCGCCCGCCTCATCGGCCGCCACGAGCCCACCGACGAGCAGGTCGCCGTCATCGAGGCCCCGCTGGAGCCCACGCTCGTGGTGGCCGGCGCGGGGTCGGGCAAGACGGAGACGATGGCCGCCCGCGTCGTGTGGCTCATCGCCAACGGGCTGGTCGAGCCCGACCAGGTGCTGGGCCTGACGTTCACCCGCAAGGCGGCCGGCGAGCTCCAGACACGCGTGCAGTCGCGCCTCGCGCAGGTGGCGCGCGCCCGCGGCCGCACGACGTCGGGCGCCGACGCCGCGATGGACCTGCTCTCCCGACCCACGGTCGCCACGTACAACGCGTACGCGGCGTCGCTGGTCACCGACCACGGGCTGCGGCTCGGCGTCGAGCCGGGGTCGAGGCTGCTGGGCGAGGCGAACCAGTGGCAGCTCGCCGCCCAGCTGGTCGAGTCGTGGGACGGCGACCTCGGCACGGACCGGTCGGTGTCCGGCGTCGTCGGTGCGGTGATCGGGCTGTCGGGCGAGCTCGGGGAGCACCTGGTGGCCGTCGACGACGCGAAGCAGGCGCTCGACGCGATGCTCGAGCGCCTCGGCTCGCTGCCGCTCGGCAAGGGCAAGCGCACCCGCGGCGTCGACGTCGAGAAGCTGCTGCGCAGCCTGGGCGAGCGCCGCGCGCTGCTCGACCTCGTGGCCGCGTACCGGCGCAGCAAGCGCACCGCCGACGCGCTCGACTTCGGCGACCAGATCGCGTTCGCGGCCGACCTGGCCCGGACCGTGCCGCACGTCGGGGAGGTCGAGCGCGCGCGGTTCCGTGTGGTGCTGCTCGACGAGTACCAGGACACCTCGTACGCGCAGGTGGAGCTGCTGGCGGGGCTGTTCGGCGGCGGGCACGCCGTCACGGCCGTGGGAGACCCGCACCAGTCGATCTACGGCTGGCGCGGCGCGTCGGCATCGGGCCTGGCCCGGTTCCCGGACCGGTTCCGTCACGTCGACGGCGCCCCGGCCGGCGTGCGGTACCTGTCGACGTCGTGGCGCAACGACGCCGCGGTGCTCGCGGCGGCGAACGTGGCCTCGGCCCCGCTGCGCACGCCCGCTGCGCTGCCGGCCTCGGCGGCCGGGCCCAGCACCGCCGTCCACGTCCCCCCGCTCGACCTGCGCCCCGGCGCGGGCACCGGCACCGTCGCCGCGCACGTGGCCACCACGCTCGAGGAGGAGGCCGAGGCCGTCGCCGAGTGGGTCGCCGCGCGCTGGCGCCCCGGCTCGCACCCGGAGGGCCGCACCACGGCGGCGGTGCTGTGCCGCGCCCGCTCGCAGTTCGCGGCCGTCGAGGTCGCGCTGCGCCGGCGCGGGCTGCCGGTCGAGGTGGTCGGCCTGGGTGGCCTGCTCTCGACGCCGGAGGTGGTCGACGTCGTCGCGCTGCTCGAGGCCGTGCACGACCCGTCGCGCGGCGACTCGCTGCTGCGCCTGCTCACGGGACCGCGCGTGAACCTCGGCGCCGCCGACCTGCACGCCCTGGGCTCGTGGGCCCACGACCTGGCCCGCCTCGACGACCCGCGCCGCGCGGCCGAGGCGGCCCGTGCCTCGGCGGTCGAGTCTGTCGAGACCTTCGAAGACGCCGTCGTCGAGGGCGACGTCGTCGACCACCGTTCGCTGGTCGACGCGCTCGACGAGCTCCCTGCCCCGGGCCGCCCCGCGCGTGACGGCCGAACTCTCACGGGTGAAGGTCGCACCCGCCTCGCCGCCCTCTCGCGCGTGCTGCACGGCCTGCGCGGACTCACCTACCTGTCGCTGCCGGAACTCGTGGTGCAGGCGGAGCGCGCGCTCGGCCTGGACGTCGAGGTCGCCACGGCGGACGCCCTCGCGGCACTGATCCCGGGCGCGGGGGAGCGCGTCAGCCTGCGCGGCCGCGAGCACCTCGACGCGTTCCGCGACGTCGCGGCCACGTTCGCGCAGTCGGCGGACGTCGCGACCCTGGGCGCGTTCCTCGCGTGGCTGGGCGTCGCACAGTCCCAGGAGCGGGGTCTCGACCTGCCCGTGCGTGAGCCCGACCCGGACGCCGTGCAGGTCATCACCGCGCATGCCGCCAAGGGCCTGGAGTGGGACGTCGTCGCCGTCCCGGGGCTGGTGGACGGCGTGTTCCCGACGATCGAGGAGACCTCGGCCGGGCGCGTCGACAGCGGCTGGCTCACCGACGTCTCCGCGCTGCCGTACCCGCTGCGCGGCGACGCCGCCGACCTGCCGCGCTTCCGCTGGGACGAGGCGGCGGACGTCAAGGAGCTCGACGAGCTGCGCAAGGCGTTCCGCAGCGCGTGCGGCGAGCACGCCCTGGCCGAGGAGCGGCGCCTCGCCTACGTCGCGTTCACGCGCGCCCGTCGTGAGCTTCTGCTCGCGGCGCACTGGTGGGGCACCGCGTCCAAGCCGCGCCGCCTGTCGCCGTTCCTGGTCGAGCTGGCCGAGGCGGGCCTGGTGCGCGCCGACAGCTGGACGGCCGCGCCCGCCCCCGGTGACACCAACCCGCGCGACGAGAACGAGGACACGGGCGTCTGGCCGGCCCCCGACGCCGACGAGGCCGGGTCCCCGCGGGACGTGCTGCGCGCGACGGCGGCGCAGGTCGACGCCGCGGTGCGGGCCCGCGCGGCAGCAACCGAGCAGGTGGCACCCGGCGAGCTCACCGCCGAGCCGGGCGTGCTGCGCGACGCCGCCGGCCACGACGTCGTCGAGCTCGCGCGCATGCTGCTCGCCGAGCGCGACGAACGCGTGGGCCACGAGGTCAGCCTCCCCGCGCACGTGAGCGCGTCGGGCCTGGTGCGGCTGGCGACGGACCGCGACGAGTTCGCCCTGCAGCTCCGCCGCCCGGTCCCGGCCCAGCCGACCGTCCACGCCCGCCGCGGCACCCGCTTCCACGAGTGGGTGGAGCGGTACTTCACGTCGTCGTCGCTGGTCGACGTCGACGACCTGCCCGGCGCCGACGACGTCGAGACCGACGAGGCGCTCGACGCCCTCCAGGAGCGGTTCCGGGCCAGCGAGTGGGCCGGCCGCACGCCGGTGGCCGTCGAGCAGGACGTCGAGACGCCGCTCGCCGGCGTCATGACCCGCTCGCGCATGGACGCCGTGTTCCCCGACCCGGCGAACGGCCCGGACGCGGTGGTGGTCGTCGACTGGAAGACGGGCCGCCCGCCCGCCGACGCCGCCGCCCGCGCCGCCCGCGAGGTCCAGCTGGCCGTGTACCGGCTGGCGTGGTCGCGCTGGACGGGCCTGCCGCTCGAGCAGGTCAGCGCTGCGTTCTGCTACGTCGCGACGGGGGAGACGGTGCGCCCGGAGCGGCTGCGCACGGAGGAGGAGCTGGAGGCGCTGATCCTGGGCCGGGAGTGAGCGTCAGGTCGGTGGTTCGGGATCGGATCGGCGGTTCCGGGCCGCCGACCTGATCCCGAACCACCGACCTGATCCCCGGGACCAACCCCACGTCAGGACGCGTCGTCCTCGCGCGTCGCCTCGTCCAGGTCGGCCAGCATCGCCTCGGCGTCGGCCACGATCTCGGGCAGGTGCTGCCGCACGCCGTGCAGCAGCCAGCGCGCGAGCGCGAGCTCGCCCACCAGCAGCGCCCGGTCGACCAGGCGCGGGTCCTGGAGCTCGGTGCGGCGCAGCTGGTAGGCCTCCATGATCGAGTCGACCGCCTCGGGCGGGGCCGCCACCAGCAGCCAGGCGAGGTCGTCGGCGGGGTCGGCGACGCGGGCGTCCGACCAGCCGGTGATGGCGGCGACGCGGCCGCCGGCCACGAGCACCTGCTCGGCGGCGAGGTCGCCGTGCACCACCACGGGCCGGAACCGCCACAGGGCGACGTCCTCGAGCGCGGCCTCCCAGCGGCGCAGCAGCGCCGTGGGCACGCGCCCGGTGGCGGCGGCCTCGTCGAGCTCGACCAGGCGGCGGTCGCGGTACACCTCGGCGGTGTACGACGGCAGCCCGCACGCCTCGACCACCGACGCCGGCAGCTCGTGCACGGCGGCGAGGGTGCGGCCCAGGTCGGCGGCGAGCCCCGGCCCGGGGTGCAGGGCCTCGATGTCCAGGGGCGTGCCGACGATGTGCTTGTGGACGACGGCACGCCCGCCCTCGGGCAGCAGCGCGGACCCGGCGATGCGCGGCACCGCGAACGGCAGCACTCCCGCCTCCTGGTACAGCGCGAGCGACTCGAGCAGCTCCATCTCGGCCTCGAGCGCGGCCCCCGCCATGGTGGTCTGGGGGGCCCGCACCTCCCACTGCGTGCCGTCGGCGGCGGTCACGACGGCGACGTCGTACTCGCCCACGGCGTCCTCCGCGCGGACCGACCGGGCGTCGAGGCCCGGCACGGCCGCCGTCGTGAGGGCGGCGAGGGCAAGGGGAGAACGGGGCACGTGACCACCGTAACGGCGCCCTGCTCGGGCCCGGCGCTGCGGCGCGCGTGTCGGGTACGTTCGGGAGGTGCTGAACCCGCTCCCGCCGCTGGACCTCCCGCTCGCCCGCGCCCTGCACGACCGCGCCGCCGAGCGCCGCGACGACCCCGGCCTGCTCGCCGCGCTCTACAAGGACCCCGCCACGCGGGTGCTGGTGCTGCACGGAGACCGCCTCGCCGTCGGCGGCGAGGGCCGCGGCGCGCACCTGGCGCTGCTGGCGCCGGCCGGCCTGCCGGCCCCCGCGGAGGCCGGCCCGACGCCGCCCCCGCACTACGACGCCGCCGACGACCCTGTGGACGTGCGGCACGACGTACCCGTCCCCCCGCCGCCCCTGTGGTTCTGGCTCGGGGAGCACGACGGCGTCCATTACGTCGCGCTCGCAGGTGCGGCCGGCGACGAGCGGCCCACCGCTGCCGGCGCCTGGGCCACCCTGCGCGAGCTCGACGCCCTGGACCACCTGGAGCAGGGGCTGGCCACGCAGGCCGTCGCGCTGGCGGGCTGGCACGCCGTCCACGGCTTCTGCCCCCGCTGCGGCGCGCCGACGCAGGTGCGCAAGGCGGGCTGGGTGCGCTGGTGCCCCGTCGAGGACCGCGAGCTCTACCCGCGCACGGACCCCGCGGTGATCATGACGGTCGTGGACGACGACGACCGCCTGCTGCTGGGCCACGCCGCCCACTGGCCCGAGGGCCGGTTCTCGACCCTCGCGGGGTTCGTCGAGCCGGGGGAGAGCCTCGAGCAGGCGGTGCGCCGCGAGGTCGCCGAGGAGGTCCACGTGCACGTGGCCGACGGCCTCGCCGACGTCGTGTACCGCGGCTCGCAGGCGTGGCCGTTCCCGGCGTCGCTCATGGTGGGCTTCCGCGCGCACGTGACGGGGCACGGGATCGAGGCCAGGACGGACGGCGTCGAGCTGACGGACGCCCGCTGGTTCACGCGCGAGGAGCTGCTCAAGGCCGTCGAGACCGGCGAGGTCAGGCTGCCGACGCGCCTCAGCATCGCCCGCGCACTCATCGAGGAGTGGTACGGAGGCCGGCTGCCCGGCGAGTGGTGAGGCCCGCGGGTGTCAGGCTCAGGCCGCGAGCGCCCGCTTGACGTCGGCCAGGCTCGGGTTGGTCGCCGCCGACCCGTCGGGGTAGACGACGGTGGGGACCGTCCGGTTGCCGCCGTTGACGCTCTCCACGAAGGCGGCGGCCTCCGGGTCCTGCTCGACGTCGATCTCGGTCCACGCGATCCCGTTGGCCTTGAGGGCCGTCTTCAGGCTGCGGCAGTAGCCGCACCAGGTCGTCGTGTACATCGTCAGCGTCTCGGCTGCCATCGGGACCTCTCGTTCCGCTCGGGGTGTTCGTTGGGGCAACGGGTGTGGCGACGGGCTTGTTCCGCGCCGGCGCTCAGGCGTCAGCGGGGACGACGGCACCGGCCAGGAACCCGCGCAGCGTCTCACGGCTCGCGGACAGGCAGGCAATCCGTTCGTCGAGGGCGGCCAGCTCCTTGCCGAGCATCTGGGCGAGCTCGGCCGTGCACTCGCGGGTCCAGGTGGGCTTCTCCATGTCGAGCACCGCGCGGATCAGCCGGGTGGGCACGCCCGCGGTGACGTGGTTGCGGATGCGGCGCACGCGGTCGACGTCGGCCTCGTCGTACACGCGGTAGCCGTTGGTGCCGCGCGTGGGCTCGAGCAGCCCCTGGGACTCGTAGTAGCGGATCATCCGGGTGGCCACCCCGGTGCGCTCCGCGACGTCGCCGATCTTCACATCTCCACCGTCCTTGACATTGACATCAATGTCAATGTCTACGGTCGGGACCATGACCATCTCGACCCCGCGAGCCGCCTGGGTGCCCGTGATCGCCCTGGCCGCCGGGACGCTCTGGACCGTCACCGCCGAGCTGCTCCCCGCGGCGCTGCTGCTGCGCATCTCCGCCGGCACGGGCGCCCCCCCGGGCGCCGTCGGCGTGCTCGTCACGGCCTGGGGCGTGACCATCGCGGCGCTGAGCCTGCCCCTGGCGCGCGCCACGCGACGGGTCGACCGGCGCACCCTGCTGGTCGCCTCCCTGGTCGCGACCGGGGTGGCCACGGTGCTCACCGCGCTCGCGCCGTCCTACACGGCGCTCCTGGTGGCCCGGACGCTCGCCGCGGTGGGGCACGGGCTCTTCTGGGCGCTCGTGGTGGTGGCCGCCGGGTCCCTGGTGCCCGAGAAGGACGTGCCGCGGGCGGTTGCCGTGGTCGTCGCAGGGCCGGCCGTCGCCACCGTCGCCGCCGTCCCGGCCGCGACCGCGCTCGGCGAGGCCGCCGGCTGGCGCCTCGCGTTCGGGGCCGTGGGCGCGCTGACGGTCGCGACGGGCCTCGCGCTGCTGCCGCTGCTGCCGCGCATGGCGCCGCCGCCCATGGTGCGCGGGCGGCGCGACCCCAGCGCGGTCCCGGTCGTGCGCGTCGCGGTGCTGGGCGGGGTGGTGCTGGTCGCCCACTTCGCCGTGTTCACGTACCTGGGGCCCGCCCTGGCGGCGGCGGGCGCGCTCGCGCGTGGCCGCCTGAGCGTCGTGCTGCTGGTATTCGGGGTCGCAGGGCTGCTCGGGCTGGCCGTCGCCCCCGCCGCGGCGCGCCGCCTGCCCACGCTGGCACTGCCGGTCACGGCGGCGGTCGTCGCCGTCGCGCTGCTCGCCCTGGGTGCCGCCGGGGGCAGCCACCCGGCGGTGCTCGCCGTGGTGGCGGTGTGGGGCGTCGCGCTCGGCGCCCTGCCCGTGGTGTTCCAGACGCGCCTGCTGGCCCTGGCCTCCGCGGCGTTCCGTCCGACGGCGGGGGCCGTCATGGTGGTGGCGCTGAACCTCGGGATCGCTGTCGGCGCTGCCGCGGGCGCCGTGGCCGGGGGCGGGGACGGGCCGCTCCCGCTCCCGGTCCTGGGCGCCGCCGTGGCCGCGGTCGCGGCGGTCGGCCTCACGACGGCGGCGCTCCGCCGCACGGACGCCGGGCTGGTCGCCGCCGCACGGCCATGACCCTGGGGACGACGGGCCCCGGCTGTCGGCCGCGGCTGCAAGAATCGCGGCGATGCCCAGCCACACCACCCCCGACGCGATCCTCGCCGCCCTCGACCCCGAGCAGCGCGAGGTCGCCTCCGCGCTGCGCGGCCCCGTCGTGGTGCTGGCCGGCGCGGGGACGGGCAAGACGCGCGCGATCACGCACCGCATCGCCTACGGCGTGCGCACGGGCGTCTACGCGCCCACCACGGTGCTCGCCGTGACCTTCACCGCGCGCGCCGCAGGGGAGATGCGCACGCGCCTGCGCGAGCTCGGCGTGGCCGGCGTCCAGGCCCGCACCTTCCACGCGGCGGCCCTGCGGCAGCTCGGCTACTTCTGGCCGCGCGTCATCGGCGGCGCCCCGAACCGCATCCTCGAGCACAAGGCCCCGCTGGTCGCGGAGGCCGCCCGCCTGGTCGGTGTGAACGTCGACCGCGTCGCGGTGCGCGACCTCGCGAGCGAGATCGAGTGGGCCAAGGTCAGCCTGGTGGCCCCCGACGACTACGAGCGCCGGGCCGCCACGGCGGGCCGCCCCGCCCCGGCCGGTTTCGACCATCAGCAGGTGGCCCGCCTGGCCACCGCGTACGAGGACGTCAAGAGCGAGCGCGGCGTCATCGACTTCGAGGACGTGCTGCAGATCCTCGCGGGGATCCTCGCGGAGAACCGCGCCGTCGCGGACGAGGTGCGGTCGCAGTACCGGCACTTCGTGGTCGACGAGTACCAGGACGTCTCGCCGCTCCAGCAGTTCCTGCTCGACCAATGGCTCGGCGACCGCAGCGAGCTGTGCGTCGTCGGCGACCCGTCCCAGACCATCTACTCCTTCACCGGCGCGACGCCCGGCTACCTGCTCCAGTTCCGCAAGCGGTTCCCGCAGGCCCACGAGGTGCGGCTCGAGCGCGACTACCGCTCCACGCCCCAGGTGGTGCACCTGGCCAACGAGGTGCTGCGCCACGGCCGCGTGGCAGGCGCGCTCGAGCTGCGCGCCCAGCGCAAGCCTGGCCCCCCGGTCGGCTTCACCGCGTACGACGACGACGAGGCCGAGGCCGCCGGGATCGCCGCTCGCGCCAAGCGCCTCGTCGCCGCGGGCACCCGGCCCAGCGAGATCGCCGTGCTCTACCGCACCAACGCCCAGTCGGAGGCCTTCGAGGCGGCGCTCGCCGAGGCAGGGGTCGGCTACCAGGTGCGCGGCGGCGAGCGGTTCTTCCAGCGCAAGGAGGTGCGCGACGCCGTCGTGCTGCTGCGCGGCGCCGCCCGGTCCGCCGACCCGGACCAGCCGATGCCCGAGCAGGTGCGCGACGTGCTGACCACGGCCGGCTGGCAGGAGAAGGCCCCCGCGGCGCGCGGAGCGACGCGCGAGCGGTGGGACGCGCTGCAGGCGCTGGTCGCGCTCGCCGACCAGCTCGCCGCGACCGCGCCCGACGGGACGGCGCCCACCATCGCCACGCTCGTCGCCGAGCTCGAGGAGCGCGCCGCCGCCCAGCACGCCCCCACGGTCGAGGGCGTGACGCTCGCGTCGCTGCACGCGGCCAAGGGCCTGGAGTGGGACGCCGTCTTCCTCGCCGGGATGAGCGAGGGCCTCATGCCGATCTCGCTCGCGGAGACGGACGACGCCGTCGCCGAGGAGCGCCGCCTGCTCTATGTCGGCGTCACGCGCGCCCGCGAGCACCTCGAGGTGTCGTTCGCACGTGCCCGGCCCGGGGGGCGTCCCAGCCGCAAGCGCACGCGGTTCCTCGACGGCCTGTGGCCCGAGCCCGACGGCGCCCGCCGGTCGACCGCGCGCGCCCGCACGGTCGGCAACGGCCGGTCGCACGCCCTGCTGACGGGCGAGCCCGACCCCGCCCTGTTCGAGGCGCTCCGCGAGTGGCGCCGCCTCACGGCCGCCGCGCTCGACAAGCCCGCCTACACGGTGCTCACCGACCAGGTGCTCGCCGCCGTCGCCGAGATCCGCCCCACCTCGACCATGCAGCTCGCGCGGATCCACGGCATCGGGCCCGCCAAGATCGACCGGTTCGGGGCCCAGGTGCTGGCGGTCGTGGCCGCCGCGGGCGGCCCGGAAAAAACTTCTCGGACATATCCCGAATAAAAGGTGTGGCGCCCGGGGGTGGTCGGTCTATCCTCGGAGAGTCCCTGCTGGAGGAGGCGCGCGCCGCGAGGCGTGGGCCCGAGCGTTCGAAGGAGGTGGAACCCGTGGAGAGCATCAACACGACGACGGTCTTTATCGAGCCGACGTATGCCCTGACGCATGCGCTGGTCATTGATATGCCGTCCCGTCTGCGTGGGCACAAGTCCGTCGTCGCACAGCCTCGTTGGCTCCGTGGCGACCGCCTCGCTCTCGCCCCAGACTCCGCTCCCCGGAACCATCCGGCGTAACACACGCCAGATCTCCAGGCCGCGGAGTCCTCCCAGGACCCGCGGCCTTCGTTTCTCTCCGATGAGAACCGTAGGAACCGCAGGTCCTGAAAGAACGAAGACGACTTTCAGAACCTGACGGAGGACCTCGTGCGACTCGCGCACCTGCTGGACGAGCGTTACCTGGAGATGGCTCCGGGCAACGCCGCCTGGACCCCCCACCAACCCATCACCGCTGACGCGACGGTCGACCAGATCGACAGCGCCTTCGAGACGTTGCTCAGCGGAGTCCTTCCTTGCCGCACCCACGACCCGGAGCTCTGGTTCGCCGAGCACACCGCCCAGGTCGAGGAGGCCAAGGCCCTCTGCCGCACCTGCCCTCTGATCGAGGGCTGCCTGGCCGGCGCGATCGATCGCGCCGAGCCGTGGGGCGTCTGGGGCGGCGAGGTGTTCGTGGACGGCGTCGTCGTGGCCCGCAAGCGTGGCCGCGGCCGTCCCCGCAAGAACGAGCCTGCGCTCGCGGAGCAGGCTCCTTCCGCTGCGGCGGTGCGTTCGCGCACCGCCGCAGCGTGACCCTCACGCGGCCCCGGCCGCGCCCGGCCGCGTGAGGGTCACGCAGCCGCACCTCGGGTGCGGCGCCAGCTCGCGCACGCGCGGCAACGCGTGCGGCAGCGCGAGCTCCACCACGGCCCCCGCCGCAGCGGGCCGCATCCCGTCGAGGTGCGCCAGCACCTGAGCGCCGGCGAACGCCGCCGCGCTCGCCACCAGCGTCGTCTCCTGAGGCAGGTGCACCGCGTCCGCCCGCAGCTGGGCAGCCATCGCCGGCCAGGCCGGGTCGTCGTCCGCCAGCGTCAGGTCCGCGCACCGCGCGCACGCCGTGCGCCCCGGGAGCACGAACGGGCCGACCACGACGTCGGCCTCCCGCACTGTCACCGACAGGTGCGCCACGCCCTGCCCCATGAGCCGGGCGCAGCGCCCTGGCCGCCTGGCGTGCGTCTCGACCAGCACCACCACGTCGACGGTCCCGTCGGCCTGCACGCGCACGCCCGGCGCCGCCCGTCGCAGCACGTCCGCCATCGCCCCGGCCCGCGGCCGCCCGACGTCGGCGCGCGCGAACGCACCGAGCCCCACGTCGGTGGTCTGCACGGGGGAGGTGTCGGCGAGCACCAACGTGCCGACGCCGGCCGTCGCCAGGTGGAGCGCGACCTGCGCCCCGAGCCGCCCCAGCCCGTCGACCGCGACGGCCGCGCGCGCCCGCGCGGCGAGCGTCGCCCGGCCCGCGCCGTCCGGCCGCAGGGCGCCCAGCGCGGGTGCGTCGGCGGCGCCGTCGGCCGCGGCCACCACGGCACCGGCTCGCACCGCGGGGCCGGGCTGCAGGAACCCTCCGAGCCGTAGCACCCGGACGATCTCGTCCTGCCGCGCCGCCCCGACCCCGTGCCGCGCGGCGGCCGCCGCCGGCGAGGTGTGCCGCCGCAGCGCGAGCTCGCGCAGCCAGGCCACCTCGCCCGCATCCAGGCCGGCAAGGCGCAGCGCCCAGCGCGGGTCGGTGCCGAGCTGCAGCTCGCCGTCCCCGCGGTCGAGCACCGGCATGCCGGCGCGCATCCGCAGCCGGTCGACGTCGTGGTCCGTCACGGCCGTCAGCGTGCCAGGGCGGCGCCGACGGCGTCGGGCGTCGTCCACAGGCTGCCGGACGGGCGCGGAACGGTGTGTGGGGGACGTCTCAGTGTGAAGTGTTCGGTACCGTCATCTCGTGGCCCATGACGCGCTGACGTCCGTCGAGGTCCGTCGCAGCCGACGACGGACTGCCACGGTGAGCGCCTACCGCGACGGCGATCGCACGATCGTCGCCATCCCGGCACGGTTCTCGCGTGCCCAGGAGCGCGAGTGGGTCGCCAAGATGCTGGAGCGCCTGGAGGACAAGGAGCGGCGCCGCCGCCCGTCCGACGACGAGCTCATGGCGCGGTGCCGCGACCTGTCCGAGCGGTACCTCGACGGCCGGGCCGTGCCCTCCAGCGTGCGCTGGTCCACGAACCAGGGGCGGCGCTGGGGGTCCTGCACGCTGGGCGACGCCTCGATCCGCGTCTCCACCCGGCTGCAGGGCATGCCCGCCTGGGTGCTCGACTACGTGCTGCTGCACGAGCTCGCCCATCTGCTGCACGCCGGGCACGGCCCCGAGTTCTGGCGCCTGCTCGAGGCCTACCCGCGCACGGAGCGCGCGAAAGGGTTCCTGGAGGGCGTCTCGTTCACCACGGACGACACGGCCGCGGACTGAGACCCCCGCCCTACTGCTGGTCGTTGAGGAAGTCCGTCAGCGCCGCGTCGAACGCCTCGTCGGCGACCTTCTGCAGCTCGCGGCGGGCCAGGTAGCCGGCCGGGTCGTCGAGGTCGGCGGCCGTGGGCAGCAGGTCGGGGTGGTCCCAGACTGCGTCGCGCCCGTCGACGCCCCCGGCCGTGTACACGTGCGCGAAGAGCGCCGCGGCGTCGCGCGAGCGGCGGGGCCGCAGCTCCAGGCCCACGAGCGACGCGAACGTCTGCTCCGCAGGCCCGCCCGCGGCCCGGCGGCGCCGCAGCATCTCCCGCAGCGGCACGGCGTGCGGCAGGTGCGGCAGCGACGCCTGGGCGCTCACCTCGTCCACCCAGCCCTCGACCAGCGCCAGCGCCGTCTCCAGCCGCAGCAGCGTGGCCTTCTGCTCCTCGGTGGGCTGCACGCCGAACACGCCGCCGCCCGAGAGCGCCTGCCGGAGCTGGTCCGGGTCGGACGGGTCGACGTCGCGCACCTGCTCCTCGAGCGTGTTGAGGTCGATGGTGATGCCGCGCGCGTACTGGTCCACGAGCGAGAGCAGGTGGGCGCGCACCCACGGCACGTGCGTGAACAGGCGCGCGTGGGCGGCCTCGCGCACGGCCAGGTAGAGCCGCACCTCGTCCAGCGGGGCGTCGAGCCCCTCGGCGAACGCCTGCACGTTGGTGGGCAGCAGCGCGGTGCCCGGCCCGGGCAGCAGCGGCAGCCCGACGTCGGTGGCGCCGAACACCTCGCGCGAGAGCGTCCCCGCAGCCTGGCCCACCTGCATGCCGAACGCCGCGGCCCCCAGGCGGCGCAGCAGCTGCGCGGGCTCCAGCCCGCCCAGGCCCAGCTTGTCGAGGTCCAGCGCGGCCGGCGTGCCGGGCAGCTGCAGGCTCACCTCGGCGCCGTCGGGCATCTGGTCGCCCAGCACCGTGGCCAGCGCGTCCGCCATCGACGCCGCCACCGGCGCCACGAGCTTGTTCCACGCCGGCAGCGTGGCCTCGACCCATTCCGACCGGCTCCAGGCGTGCGCCTGCCCGCCCGACGGCGGCAGCGTCGTCGCGGCGTCGAGCCACAGCTCGGCCACGCTCAGCGCGTCGGTCGCGGCCTTCGACTGTGCACCCGTGAGCGACGGGTCTCCCTCGGCCACGGCCACCTGGCGCGCGAGGTCGTGCGCCACGGACGTGTTCACCGGGCCGTCGCCAGGCGTCGAGAGTAGGCGCTGCACCTGGGCGAGCGCGTGCTGCAGCGTCGCCGGGTCGGGCAGTCCGCCCTCGCCGAGCATCGCCGACGGGTCCATGCCCTGCGCGCGCATCTGCGCCAGGACCTCGTCCGCGCGGTCACCGAACAGCTGGCCCAGCAGCTCGCGCACCTGGCGCTCGCGGTCGTCGTCCGGGCGGGAGATGTCGTCTGGGTTGGCCATGGGAGCGCTCCTCGGGGGTCGGGTTCACCGTAACCACGACGACGAGACTGAGGGGGTCGGCGGTTCCGCCTTTCGCCCACAGCGCAGACGGCGGTCACGACGCGCCAGACCGACCACCCATGGCCAGCAGGGATGATGGGACGGTGACGATCACGCGCCCCCGGCTGCTGTCCGGCTCCCTGCTCGCGACAGCGGTGCTCGCCGCCGCCACGCTCGTGCTGCCCACCGGGTTCGCGGTGCGCGGCCCGGGGCCGACGGAGGACACGCTGGGCGCCGTCAACGACGTCCCCCTCGTGACGATCAAGGGCGCCACCACGTACCCGACCACCGGCCAGCTGCGCCTGACGACGGTGTCGGCGGGCGGCGGCCCGGTCAGCGACGTGTTCGCGCTCGACGTGCTCCAGGCGTGGGTGTCGCCGTCGCGCGCGGTGACGCCGTCGGAGGCGGTGTTCCCCGTGGGCGTCACGCGCGAGCAGCAGCAGCAGCAGGGCGAGCAGCAGATGACCTCGTCGCAGCAGACGGCGACGGCGGCCGCCCTCACCGCGCTCGGCTACACGGTGCCGGCCACCCTGACCATCGCCGGGTCCCCGGCCGGCTCGCCGGCGCACGGCATCGTCAAGGACGGCGACGTCATCCGCACCCTCGACGGCAAGACCATCACCACGTACACCGACCTGCTCACCGAGCTCTCGGCGATCACGCCGGGCTCGAAGACCGTTCTCGGCGTCGAGCGCGGCGGCGCGCGCCAGGACCTGACCATCACTACGGGCACGGCGACGACGTCGAGCGGCGCCAAGCGCGCGGCGCTCGGGGTGCTGGTGAGCACCAAGTACGACTTCCCGATCGACGTGTCGATCCGCATCGAGGACATCGGCGGCCCGAGCGCCGGGATGATGTTCGCCCTGGCGATCATCGACAAGCTCACGCCGGCCGACGAGCTCCACGGCCAGGTGGTGGCGGGCACCGGCACGATCGACGTCGACGGCGCCGTCGGCCCCATCGGCGGCATCGAGCAGAAGATGCACGGCGCGGTGCGCGACGGCGCGACGTGGTTCCTGGCACCGGCGAGCAACTGCGACGAGGTCGTGGGGAACGTCCCGGCGGGGCTGCGCGTGGTCAAGGTGTCGACGCTCGACGAGGCCCGCACGGCGATCACGGCGATCGGGGCGGGCACCGCCAAGGACCTGCCGACCTGCTCCTAGCGCCACGGGCGGCCCCGTGCTGCCACGTACGCGACGGGGGTGGGAACCTGGGGTAGACAAGGGACGTTAGCCCAGATGGTTGCGCGGCCGCGTGGCCCGGATCACCCCCCCAGCGAGGTACTCGTGTCGTTCAGTCCACCCCGCCGTTCCGACTCGCCGGCGCGCCGGCGCCTGAGCCCGATCCTCATCACCGTGATCGTGCTCGTCGCGCTCGTGGTCGCGGTGCTGGTGCTGGCCCAGCTCGGGACGGAGGTGATGTGGTTCCAGGCGATCGGGTTCGGCCGGGTGGTGTGGACGCAGTGGATCGCGCGCACCGTGCTGTTCCTGGCCGGGTTCCTGGTGATGGGCACCGCCGTCTACCTGACGTTCCGGATCGCCTACCGGGCGCGGCCGGTGTACGCGCCGTCGACGCCGGAGCAGGCCACGCTCGACCAGTACCGCGAGGCCGTCGAGCCCCTGCGGCGCGTGGTGATGGTGGCCGCGCCGATCGTGATCGGGTTCTTCGCGGGCATCGCGGCGTCCTCGCAGTGGCGCACCGTGCTGCTGGCGATGAACTCCGTGCCCTTCGGCACCACGGACCCGCAGTTCCACCTCGACGAGGGCTTCTACGTCTTCCAGCTCCCCGCGTGGCGGTTCCTGCTGAGCTTCCTGGTGGCCGTGCTCATCGTGTGCGCGATCGCGGCGCTCGTGACGCACTACCTGTACGGGGGGCTGCGGGTGGGGCCGGTGCCGGAGGGCACCGCGCGCACCACGCAGGCGGCCCGCGTCCAGCTCGCCGTCACCGGCGCGCTGCTCATGCTGCTCATCGCGGCGAACTACTGGTTCGACCGGTACTCGATGCTCACGTCGTCGGGCGACAAGTTCGACGGCGCCACCTACTCCGACGTGCACGCCGTGATCCCGTCCAAGGCGATCCTCGCGGGGGTGGCGGTGCTGGTGGCGATCGCGTTCGCCATCGCCGCGGTGCGCGGCAACTGGCGGGTGCCGGCCATCGGCGTCGGGCTCATGGTGGTCTCGGCCATCGCCATCGGCGGGATCTACCCGTGGGTGGTGCAGCGGTTCCAGGTGAACCCGAACGCGCAGGAGCTCGAGACCCCGTACATCCAGCGCAACATCACCGCGACGCTCCAGGCGTTCGGCCTGGAGCACCTGCAGACGCAGCAGTACCCGGCCAAGACGACGGCGGAGGCCGGTGCGCTGCGGCAGGACGCCGAGACGACGGCGTCGATCCGCCTGCTCGACCCGCAGATCGTCAGCCCGTCGTTCCGCCAGCTGCAGCAGAACAAGCAGTACTACGACTTCCAGAACCAGCTCTCGGTGGACCGCTACACGGTGGACGGCCAGTCCCGCGACACCGTCATCGCCGTGCGCGAGCTCAACCTTGACGGCCTGGGCGCCCAGCAGCGCAACTGGGTCAACGACCACACCGTGTTCACGCACGGCTACGGCGTCGTCGCCGCCTACGGCAACCAGACCGGGCCCGACGGCCGGCCGGCGTTCTTCGAGGGCGGCATCCCGACGCAGGGCGCCCTCACGGACTCCCAGAAGTACGAGCCGCGCATCTACTTCAGCCCCAAGACCACCGACTACTCGATCGTCGGCGCGCCCAAGGGCACGACGTCGTGGGAGCTCGACTACCAGGCCGACGACGCCGCCGGCGGCGGGCAGGTCAACACGACGTTCCCGACGCAGACCGTCACGGCCGGACCGAGCATCGGCAACTTCTTCTCGAAGCTGCTGTACGCGGTGAAGTTCGGGTCGCAGGAGATCCTGTTCTCCGACCGCGTCACCAGCGACTCGCAGATCCTCTACGACCGCGACCCGCAGCAGCGCGTGGCCAAGGTGGCCCCGTGGCTGACCCTCGACAACCGCGTGTACCCGGCCGTGGTCGACGGGCACGTCAAGTGGATCATCGACGGGTACACGACGTCGAACGCCTACCCGTACTCGACGTCGACGCCGATGAGCGAGTCCATCGCCGACTCCCTGACGGCCCAGCAGGCGCAGGGCCTGCCGCTCACGCTGCCGCAGAACGTCAACTACATCCGCAACTCGGTCAAGGCGACGGTCGACGCGTACTCCGGCGAGGTCACGCTGTACGCGTGGGACCCGACGGACCCCCTGCTCAAGGCGTGGGAGAAGGTATTCCCGGGCGCCGTGCACCCGATGTCGGAGATCTCCGGCGACCTCATGAGCCACCTGCGCTACCCGGAGGACCTGTTCAAGGTGCAGCGCGCGCTGCTGCAGCGGTACCACGTGACCGACCCGGCGCAGTTCTTCACCAGCCAGGACCTGTGGCAGAGCCCCCAGGACCCCACGGTCACGACGACGACGGGCACCGGCCCGCTGCAGCCCCCGTACTACCTGACGCTGCAGATGCCCGGGCAGAAGACCCCGGCGTTCTCCCTGACCAGCCTGTTCATCCCGGGCGGTAACTCCGACCGCGAGATCCTCACGGGCTTCCTGGCGGTCGACGCCGAGGCGGGGGACAAGGCCGGCGTCAGATCACCCGACTACGGCCAGCTCCGGCTCCTGGCGATGCCACGCGACAACACGGTGCCCGGACCGGGGCAGGTGCAGAACAACTTCAACACCAACACCACCATCTCCCAGCAGCTCAACGTGCTCGAGATCGGTTCGTCGGTGATCAAGCGCGGCAACCAGCTCACGCTGCCCGTGGGTGGCGGGCTGCTGTACGTGCAGCCCGTGTACGTGCAGTCGGCGACGGGCACGCAGTTCCCGCTGCTGCGCAAGGTGCTGGTGTCGTTCGGCAACTCGATCGGGTTCGCCGACACGCTCGACCAGGCGCTCGACCAGGTGTTCCAGGGCGACTCCGGCGCCAACGCCGGCGACGCCAACGGCACCGCCCCCGACCAGGCGCCCATCGCCCCGCCGACGGGCGGCACCGCGCCGCCCGAGACGTCGACGCCCACGCCCACCACGTCGCCCTCGCCCGCCCCGACGGGCAGCGCCCGCGCCCAGCTCAACCAGGCGCTCCAGGATGCGAACAAGGCGATCGCGGACAGCCAGACGGCGCTCGAGCAGGGCGACTTCGCCGCCTACGGTGCGGCGCAGCAGCGGCTCAAGGAGGCGATCGCCCGCGCGGTCGCCGCGGACGGCGCGCTGGGGTAGCGCCAGGCGCCGGCGACGAGACCTGCGTCACGATCCCGGGAGGCGATTTGGTCGTTCCCGGGATCGTGGCGTAATGTTCACGGAGTCGACGCGGGGTGGAGCAGCTCGGTAGCTCGCTGGGCTCATAACCCAGAGGTCGCAGGTTCAAATCCTGTCCCCGCTACCACGCAGGCCCGGGATTCTTCGGAATCCCGGGCCTGATTTGTTTCTGGGGGCGCAACGCACCAGTCGACCGCGTCGGCGCTAGACCACCGCGCGCTCGGGGACCTCGAGGGCGAGGACCACGGTCACGGTCCCGAGCAGCGTCCCGGTCAGGCGACGCTGCCATGACGTCCACCGTGGCCGCGCGACGAGGAACGTGGCGATCGCTCCCGCACAGACGACCAGGATCCCGTTCACGGTCAGGCTCACCGCGATCTGGATGGCGCCCAGAGTGAAGCCCTGCGCGGTGGTGTGGCCCGCGGACGGGTCGACGAGCTGCGGGATGAGCGCGAGGTACATCACCGCGGCCTAGGGGTTGAGCAGGTTGGTGACCAGCCCGGTCCGGAACAGCGTGGGCCGTGAGTCGCGCCGCAGCGGCCGGGCCTCGAAGACCCCGTGGCCGCCCGGCCGCAGCGTCTGCCACGCGAGGTAGCCGAGGTACGCGACGCCAGCGGCCTCGAGACCGACGTAGAGCCAGGGGACGACGACGAAGACCGCTGCCAGCCCGAGGTTCGCCATCACCAGGTAGACGAGCCACCCCACGCCCGTCCCGGCGAGCGACACCAGGCCCGCGGCGCGCCCCTGTCCGATGCTCCGTGAGGTGAGGTAGAGCATGTTCGGGCCGGGCGTCAGCACCATCCCGAGGGCGGCGAGCGTCATGCCGGTTGCCGCGCCGGCGGTCACGCCCGTGGCGTCGGTGAGCTCCTGCAGCAGGTTCATGCCGTCACTATGGTGTCATGGCCTTGTGCATCTCAACCCTTACGGCGAGTACGCGGTGCTGCTCGCCGGCTCGCTCGCCGACGACTGGCCCGCCGACCGCGCGGGGATCGTCGCGCGCACCCGCGAGCACGGCATGACGCTGGTCTTCGCGGAGGCGGCCGACGACCACGCCCGCACCCGCGAGGTCGTCGACGCGTGGCTCGCCGTCGTCGACGAGCCCGACCCGGGCCGCCGTGCGGCGCTGCTCAACGACCAGATGGCCGCGGCCGCCGCCTACCCACGGCTCACCGACCACGACGACGAGGGCTGGCACCTGCACTACCGCGACGCCGACGCGTCGCTGCCGCACGTGCTGCGCGCGGTGATCAGCGTCGGCACCGCCCTGCACCTCACCACCCGCGGCATGGACCGGCTCGCCCGGTGCGCCGCCGGCGCGGACCCCGGGGACCCCTGCCGCAACGTCGTCGTCGACGTCACGCGCAACGGGCGGCAACGGTACTGCTCGGTCCGGTGCGCCAACCGTGCGGCGGTACGCCGGCACCGGGCGCGGGCGGCGGGACGCGTCACGTAGGACGCGCGAAGGGCGCCCCGGCCGGAGCCGGGACGCCCTGCTAGCTCGCGGGCGGGGGCTCTATCTCGCGAAGGAGGTTCGTGCGGGTCAGGACTCCGCGAGCTGCGACGAGCGGCGCCAGCGGATGCCCGCCTCGATGAAGTCGTCGATCGCGCCGTCGAACACGGCCGCCGTGTTGCCCGACTCGTGCTCGGTGCGCAGGTCCTTGACCATCTGGTACGGCTGCAGCACGTACGAGCGCATCTGGTCGCCCCAGCTCGCCTTGATGTCGCCAGCGAGCTCCTTCTTCTTCGCGGCCTCCTCCTGCTGGCGCACCAGCAGCAGGCGCGACTGGAGCACGCGCAGGGCGGCGGCGCGGTTCTGGATCTGCGACTTCTCGTTCTGCATCGACACGACGATGCCCGTCGGGATGTGCGTCATGCGCACCGCGGAGTCCGTCGTGTTGACGGACTGGCCGCCCGGGCCGCTGGAGCGGAAGACGTCGACCTTGATCTCCGACTCGGGGATCTCGACACTGTCGGTCTGCTCGATGAGGGGCACCACCTCGACGGCGGCGAACGACGTCTGACGGCGGCCCTGGTTGTCGAAGGGCGAGATGCGGACCAGGCGGTGCGTGCCCGCCTCGACCGACATGTTGCCGAACGCGTACGGGGCGTTGACCTCGAACGTCGCCGACTTCAGGCCCGCCTCCTCCGCGTAGGAGGTGTCCATGACCTTGGTCGGGTAGCCGTGGCGCTCGGCCCAGCGCAGGTACATACGCAGCAGCATCTCGGCGAAGTCCGCGGCGTCGACGCCGCCGGCCCCGGCGCGGATGGTGATGACGGCCTCGCGGGCGTCGTACTCGCCGCTGAGCAGCGTGCGCACCTCGAGCGCGTCGAGGTCCTTGCGGATGCCCCCGATCTCGCCCTCCGCCTCGGCGAGCGAGTCGGCGTCCTCCATCTCGTTGCCCAGCTCCACGAGCGTCTCGACGTCGTCGATGCGGCGCGAGAGGTCCTTGACGCGGTTGAGCTCGGCCTGCGTGGCCGACAGCGCCGAGGTGACCTTCTGGGCCGCGTCGGGGTCGTCCCACAGGTCGGGGGCGCTGGCCTGCTCGGAGAGCACGGCGATCTTCTGCTGCAGCGCCTCCGGGTCGCTCACGGCCTCGATGGACTCGAGGGTGGAGCGCAACGCGCGGATCTCTGCAGGGAAGTCGATGGATGCCACGAGGGTCAAGGCTACCCGCGCGCCGCGGCCCGGGCGGCCCCGCGGCGGTGGCCGACGGGCCCGGTGGTTTGTCCACAGGCAGTTTTCACGGTTCTCTCTGCTTGCTCTACTCTGACGCCCGACTTGGCCGCTCTGCGGCTGTCCCAGAGGCCGACGACGGCCCCGGGACCGTGTGTTTCCAGGGGGGAGACCGCATGACTGTCGTCATCGACGATGCCGCAGCCATCCTCGAGAACGAGGTGCGCGAGCTGGTGCGCCGCCGCGGGATCGACCCGTCGCGCGAGCGCGCGGCGCTCGACCGCCTGGTGGGCGAGGCCGTCGCCGACTACACCGAGCGCACCGCCCGCGGCCTGGTGCCGCCCCTGGCCGACACCGCCGAGGTGGCGCGCGGCGTCGTCGACGCGCTCGCCGGTCTGGGCCCCCTCCAGCAGTACCTGGACGACCCCACGGTCGAGGAGATCTGGCTCAACGGTCCCGCCCAGGTCTTCGTCGCGCGGGGCGGCGTGCCCGAGCTCACCACCACCCTCCTCACCGGCCAGCAGGTGCGCGACCTGGTCGAACGCATGCTCAAGTCGACCGGGCGGCGCCTGGACCTGAGCTCGCCCTTCGTCGACGCGTCGCTGCCGGACGGGTCGCGCCTGCACGTCGTGATCCCCGACGTGACCCGGTCCGAGTACGCCGTCAACATCCGCAAGCACGTGGTGCGCGCGAGCCGTCTGGACCACCTGGTGCGGCTCGGGTCGCTGACGCCGCACGCGGCCGCATTCCTCGACGCCGCCGTGCGGGCCGGGCTGAACATCCTCGTGGCCGGGGCGACGCAGTCGGGCAAGACGACCATGCTCAACGCCCTCGCCGGCTCCATCCCCGCGTCGCAGCGCGTCATCACGTGCGAGGAGGTGTTCGAGCTGACAGTAGCGGATAGAATACCTACATGCGAGCGATCCTCTACACCCGCGTGTCCCTCGACCGAACCGGCGAGGGCGCCGCTGTCGCACGTCAGCTCGAAGATGCACGCGACCTCGCGAACCGGCGCGGCTGGACCATCGTCGCCGAGCACTCCGACAACGACACGAGCGCATCGGGCACGAAGAAGCGCCCCGGCTTCGATGCGGTGCTCGCTGACGTCGCCTCGGGCCGCGCAGACGTCGTAATCGCCTGGGCGCTGGACCGCCTGACCCGCAACCGCCGCGACACGGTTCGGCTGATCGAGGCCTGCCAGGATGCCGGCGTATCCATCGCACTGGTGCGTGGCTCTGACATCGACATGACCTCGCCGTCCGGGCGCCTGGTGGCCGACGTGCTCGCGAGCGTCGCCCGCGCCGAGATCGAGACGAAGGGCGACCGCCAGAAGCGCGCCAACGACCAGCGCGCGGCACAGGGCAGGCCGATCGCTGGCGGCGCGCGTCCGTTCGGGTACGAGTCCGGCGGCATGAAGACCCGCGAGTCCGAGGCGGTGCTCGTGCGCGAGGCCTATGCGAGCATCCTGGCTGGCGGCGCCCTGCGGTCGATCGCCCGCACGTGGAACGACGCAGGCGCCCGCACGAGCCGGGGGAACACGTGGGACGGCCCGACTGTCCGCCTTCGCCTGCTGTCCCCGCGCTACGCCGCCCTGCGCATGCACCGCGGCGAGATTGTCGGCGCCGCCGCGTGGGAGCCGATCGTGAGCGAGGCGACGTGGCGCGCTGCCATGCACGTGCTGTCGGACCCGCAGCGCTCGACGGTCAAGGAGCGCAGCATCAAGTACATGCTGACGGGCATCCTGACGTGCGGACGCTGCGGCGAGTACATGGCGACGGCGCACACTGCCCGCGGATCGCGGCTCTACAAGTGCAAGAACAGCGACACGGCACGCAACGCCGAGCAGCTCGACGACCTCGTGACGGCAGTCGTGCTCGAGCGCCTGCGACGTCCCGATGCTGCCGACCTTGCTGCACCGTCGCAGGGCGTCGACGTCGGCTCTCTGCGCACCGATGCCCAGGCGCTGCGCACGCAGCTCGACGAGGCTGCGGCCCTGTTCGCCGCGGGCAGCATCCGGGCATCGCAGCTGGCGACGATCACGACCCGCATCGAGGACCGTCTGCGCGTGATCGAGAGCGAGCTCGAGGCCGCAGGGCGTGCCGATGCCGTGACGTCCGTCCTGGGCGAGCGCGACGTGCAGGCGACGTGGGACGACCTCGACGTCATGCGCCGGCGTGCGGTCATCAAGGCGCTGTTCTCGCGCGTCACCGTACTTCCCGTCGCGAAGGGCACGCGGACGCTGCAGCCCGAGCACGTCACGATCGAGTGGAGGACAGCGTGACTGCTCAGGTACGGATTCGCTGCGGCGAGTGCCGGCGCATCCTCGCGACCATCGACCCCGGCCCTGTGGTCCACATGCGGCACCCGGAGACGTTCGAGCTCCACCAGATCAACGGATGGTTCGCCGATTGGCTCGACGTCGAGGCATGCCGCTGCGACATTCCCGCCACGGACGCCGGACTTTGGCGCCTGCTCGACAGTAAGCGTCCCGGAGGCACACTCCGAGCGAATCACGAGGTTCCGTGGTCGCGGATCAATGCCGCTCTCAACGACTCCCGGCGCGCCGGGAAGCCGCGGGACATCACTTTGGCGCGCAACTGAGATAACCTAATCCCGAAGTACTGGTAGCCCCTCGGTCGTTCCGTAGAGTTAGCGCCTGGGCACGCGCAGACCTTGGAGTCTGCCGTGCCCTCTTCTGTGTTTGAGGCCCGTTCACGCCTGGGAGTCGCATCCCGGCGTCGGGATCACGAGGCAGTCCGCGAAGCCCGTCGAGACCTCGCAGCTGCGAAGCTCGAAACCTACGTCGCGTCCGTCGTCGACGCCGCTCCCCCGCTTACGCCTGAGCAGCGCGACCGCATTGCTGCCCTTCTGGCCGGCGGTGCAAAGTGAAGCGCCCCGGCGTGCAGACCGGGGCGCTGGAGACGTTTGGCGGCGTCTCCACGATGGTACGGCCGACCACTGACGCCGGAGAGCTCGAGGGCGCCGAGATGCTCTGGCGCGCGCTCAAGGCTGCGCCGAAGCTCGACACGTCGCCGCGGCGCCCGTTCGCCGACATCGACCAGCACCGCAAGCACATGCGAGACCTGGACCGGTTCCTGGCGGCGATCGCATGACGCGGCCGGACTGGGTGATGGTGCCCACCTGGTGGCTCGAGGCGCGCGGCGGCATGCCCGACGACGGCGACTACCTGCTGCCCGCCTGGCAGCGCGCGGCGTTCCTGTCAATGGCCCGCATGCGCCGTGACGGTCACGCGCACTTCGCCGGCGGCGAGATCGCGCAGCTGCTGGGTGCCGACGCCCGCAACGCCCGGCGTGCCGTGCAGGAGGCAGTCCAGCGCCGCTGGCTCGACCCGTCGTCGCTGTCGTCACGCATGCGCTGCATGGTCGTGCCGCTCGGCTTCTCCCACGGACTCGGACGCTTCCCCGCTCCGTGCAGCCTCCACAGCGGCGAGAAGTCGCGGAACAGGGGGTCAGATTCTGACCCCCACGCTGGCGGAAATCCGCGGAACAGGGGGTCAAATCTTGACCCCCTAGGGGGTCAGAATCTGACCCCCACAGTGGCGGAATCTGGCGGCTCTCAGGGCGTGCTCTCTCTGATTCTTCCCAGCCCTCACCCCCTGAACCGCACCAGTGGTTTCGGACCCATCGCCGATCGGCGGTGCGTCGCATGACCGCCGCAACCACCACCCGCCGTCGTCGTCGGCGGCCCGACCTGTTCGCTGCCGCGGCCGCCGGCGAGCGGGACCTGTTCTCGGCATCGATCGATGACGTCGAGCGCGAGGCCGGGAAGGTCTACCGCCAGATCGTGGCAGCAGGCGGCACCTGCCAGTGCGGCGCTCACGTCGCCTCGTGGCCCTGGGCAGACCGCATCGCCGGAGTGCCCGCTCCCGTGCCGCGCTTCGTGCCGCACGCCAAGGACTGCCCCGCCTGGATCGAACCGGAGGACTCATGAGCAACAGGACCGACTCCATCAGCGACGCCGTGCTGCTCGTGCGGCTCGTGGCGCGTGAGCAGTGGGCGGACGCGACCGCGCTGATCGAGAACTTCTCGCCTGCCGACTGCGCGTCCGTCGCCGGGACGCTCGCGGGTGCCTTCGCTCACTTCGTGCCCGATGTCGACGCGGTGCTCGACCAGATGCTGCTTGCGGTGGAGCACGAGACGAAGGGTGACGACCGATGACCGAGCGTGACCGCGGCAAGACGAAGCGCGCGCAGCAGACCGAGTGGCTCGAGACGAGGGACGACGGACTCGTGCACCCCGGCGTGCGATCGCGTCGACGAGTGCGCGATCAGCCGAGCGAGGACGAGCTGCATGACGTCGACGATCCGCGGTGACCGACTGCGGGAGAGAGAAGTTGTTGAGGGCGGGGTCTTGGCCCCATCGCTGGCGCCCCGTCCGGCACCTACCCCCCGGGGGGTGGGTCCGCAACGGGTCACGACATCGTGTCCCAGACCCCGCCCTAAGGACTTTTTTGGAAGCCCTCACCTGCACGAACACCCGAAGGAGAACCGACCATGACCGAGAACCAGAACACGCGCAGCCCGTTCGATGCCGTCCAGCGAGGCAAGTTCGATCGCGCGCTGTCGTCGAGCGTGGACCTGCTGTTCGCATCGCCCGACGCCGCCTCGCTGCTCGACGAGTTCCTCGCCGGCGACCGCGTGATGGTGATCGCCCGCGACGCGCTGGCGTGCGTGACGCCGCAGGAGGCCGTCGAGCTGTTCACCGGCAAGACCGCGGCGACGACCCCGACGCCGCAGACCGACGCGGACGCGTTCCGCCCTGGCTTCTACGTGTGACGGTGGCGCCCGGTAGACTGGCGATCGTTCCTGGTCCGGCAACTGCCGCAGGGACGCAAGGCCCCCGGCAGGGCCAGGCAATCGCCGCCGCCGGGCGTACACCGCGCGACCGCGCACCAAGGGGTGCCAGCGGACGCAGCCCTCTTCCAGTACGCCCGCCCTTGGAGGCGATCCCCATGAGTTTCACGTTCACCCGCGGCGGTCGGACCGTCAACATCAACCTGACGGCTGACCAGATTCGCGAGCGCATCGCGCAGATCGAGCGCAGCAAGAACCCGAGCATCAACGACCGCCAGGCCCTCGAGGACTTCGAGTTCGCGCTGTCCCTCGCTGGCGTGCCGGACCACATCCCCACGCTCGACGAGCGACGAGCGCGCGTCGCCGAGCTCGAGCGCTTCGAGCGGCGCTCGAACGCCCAGAACGACGAGCTGGCCGAGCACCGCGCCGCCGTCGCCGCCGATGACCAGAAGCGAGCCGCCCTGCTGCGTGCCGCCGGAAACCTCAACGCCCAGGAGGCCGCTGTGCCTGAGACCACCGCTCCGACGTCGTCTACGCGGAACATGAACCCCATCGCCGCCAGCGCCTCGCGCTCCGTGCAGCTCGCCCGCGGCACGCTCGACACCCTGCACCGCTCGAACCACCTCGGCTCCGAGACCGCCGAGCGCATCGAGCGGATGCTCGCCGGCACGCTCGACGACCCGACCGGCTCGGACGCCGCCCTGTGGGTGCGCACCGCGGGCAGCCCGGACTACCTGTCCGCGTTCGCCAAGCGCCTGCGCGACCCCGTGTCGGGGCACACCGAGTTCACCGCCGCCGAGGCCGAGGCGCACCGCACGGCGCAGTACTTCGGGCGTTCGGCGCTCGGTCTGTCGGGCGGCGCGTCGATGATCCCGCTCACCCTGGACCCGACGATCAACCTGACCAGCGCGGGCAGCAACGGCGGCATCCGCGGCCTGGCGCGGGTCGAGCAGATCACCACGAACTCGTGGAACGGCGTGACGTCCGGCGGCACGACGGCGGAGTGGAAGGTCGAGCACGCCGAGGCGTCGGACAAGACGCCGTCGGTCGGTCAGAAGACGATCCCGGTCTACACGCTCACGTGCAACGCCACGGTGTCGTGGGAGCTGCAGCAGGACGCGATGAACTTCAGCACCGAGCTGTCGCGCGTGCTCTTCGACGCGGCCGCCGTCTCGGTCGACGCCGCGCTCGCCACGGGCACCGGGTCAGGCCAGCCGACGGGCATCATCACCGCGGCCACGACGTCGCCCGTCTCGACCGGTGGCGCGTTCTCCTCGGCCAACGTGGTCGCGCTCCAGAACGCGATGCCGGCCCGGTTCAGCCAGAACGCCTCGTTCGTCGCCCCGCTGCCCGTCATCAACGCCGTTGGGTCGTTCGAGACCGCGAACGGTGCTCTGCGCTTCCCCGAGGTCTCCGACGGGCGCCTGCTGCACCGAGGTCTGACCGAGGACTCGAACCTGTCCGCCGACATGACGACGACCGGCTCGAAGTTCATGGTCTACGGCGACTTCCGCCAGTACCTCGTGGCCACGCGCGTCGGTGCGTCGATCGTGGTCCTGCCGAGCTTCGGCGCGAACGGGCGCCCGACGGCGGACAACAACTTCTTCGTGGCCCTGCGGGTCGGCGCCGACGCGCTGATCCCGGGCGCCTTCCGGGTGCTGACCAAGAGCTAGCGCGTCAACGTCACCCGCCGGGCCGGTTCCTCACCTTCGGGTGCGGCCTGGCGGGAGCGATGGACCGGGTTCCCGTTCTCCTCGCCCGTCCAGCGCGCTCGGCCCGGGGCACCGCAACGGGGGTTGCGGTCGCGGGCCTGCCGCCCGGGGGTGCGCCGTTGTGGGCTCACCCCCGGGCCTGCAAGACCCCGGGGGGTGGGTCAGCAACGGGGCACGGACCGAGGCCCCAGACCCCCGCCCTAAGGAAAAACACACACGCCGAATGTGGGGGGATCGACCCTCGCTGACCTGCGGAAAGAGGACAACCATGGCCACAACGCTCGAGTTCAACGTCATCGGCGTCGACAAGGCATCGTCCACGTTCTCAGCGGTCGGCGACTCGGCGAAGGCGTCGTCTCAGAAGATCGTCGAGGCGTCAAAGGAGGCCGGTGGCGGCCTCGACTCGATCGCCGAGGGGTCCGACAACGTGGCGTCCAAGGGCGCGCAGGCTGCGGGCGCTCTGTCGGGTCTCGGGTCTGTCGTCGGTGGTCCGATCGGTGGGGCGATGGTCGGCGTCGGGTCGGCGATGCAGATCGCGGCGGATGCCGGTGACCTGCTCAACGCCGCCGTAGAGGGCGGACGGCTCGCGCTAGAGGCATTCAAGAACAGCACCATCGTGACGACCGTCGTCGAGAAGGCCGCCACGGCGGGAAAGATCGCGTCCGCTGCCGCTGCCGGTGCCGTCGCCGCTGCCTCGGGGGTCGCGACGGCGGCGCAGTGGGCGTGGAACGCGGCAATGACAGCGAATCCCATTGGTCTGATCGTGGCGGGCATCGCCCTGCTGATTGCGGGCATCGTCCTACTCGTGAAGCACTGGTCCAGCGTCAAGAGCGCCGCCGTCGACGCCTGGGACGGCATCAAGGGCGCATGGAACGGCGCCGTGAGCTTCTTCGAGGGCATCGGCAACAGCATCAAGGGCGCGTTCAAGGGTGCGTTCAACGCCGTTGCTGGCTGGTGGAACCACGGCCCGGGGTCGCTGTCCTGGACGGTGCCCTCGTGGCTGCCTGGCATCGGCGGGCACACGCTGAGCGTCCCGAACATCCCCATGCTCGCGACAGGCGGCACGATCGCTCAGCCTGGCTGGGCCGTCGTCGGAGAGCGTGGCCCAGAGTGGGCCTGGATGCCTCAGGGTGCCGGTGTGCTGCCCCACGGGGTGCAGCCGCCTGCCGCTGGATCATCCGACAGTGGTGCGGTCGTGGCCGAGCTCCAGGCGCTGCGTGAGGCGATCGTGCAGCACGGTGTCCAGGTTGCCTCTGGTGTGCTGGCCGTGAGCGACCGGGCGGCGGCGGGAATGAGACGCACGCAGGGTCGCTGGGCGTAGGCACACGCAGAGGGCCGCCGTGGTTGTCCGATCGGACGCCTACGGCGGCCCTTGCTCTGTCCCCCACCCCGAACAACCCACGAACCATCGCCCGATATCGCGTCTCGGATCACGACCAGTGGCGCACCCCCGGATCGGGAGCGCGCTGAGCGTGAACACCCGGCGTCGTCGTGCACTACGTCGTCGAGCGGCCCCCGACCGTCAACGGGGGACGAAGCATGTACGGCGGTCGCTGATTGCGGCTCAGGACCGTGAAGGAGGAAGCCGAGAACAGGCCCAGGAGGCTCGCTCAGAGCGCCGGACGGACGATCGCCCGCCCGGCACCCTCAACGAGCCTCACAGGGCGTTCTGGGCCTCGTACTGGCGCATCGCTTCCACGAGCTCAAGCGCTCCGTCTGCCCAGGCGTCGGCGATCTGGCCCACGGTCATGTCGTCGTCGACGGCGCTCACAGGTTCACGCTCACGAAGGCGTGCCCGGCGTAGTTACCCTGCTGCTCAGCGCGCCACACGCACACCGAGGCGCCGGAGCCGTCGTCGGACGTGCACGCGGGAGCGAACACCACGGCCAGGACGACGGCGAGAGCAGCGGCGAGCGCGGCGATGGAAGCCCAGAAGGCCACCTCGAACGCGACGTCGCCGACGGTAAGGTTCTTCATGACAGGCACCTCTTCCTAGGTGGTTGTCAGCCCGTCCGGAGTTGCACCTCCGAGGCGGGCGTTCTTGTCTCAGGTAGGCGAGTCATCCGCCCACGCACTGCGGCTCGACGTGCGGGACAGCGTCGCGATGCAGTGCCGCCAGCCCTCGCTCGAAGGCACCGGCGAGATCCCGCTGCGCCGCCTGGTCAAGGAGGCGCTGCGCATGCGGCCCGACCGGATCGTGGTCGGGGAGGTGCGCGAGGCGGAGAGCTTCGACCTGCTCGTCGCGCTCAACAGCGGCGTTCCGGGGATGTGCACGCTCCACGCGAACAGCGCGCGCGAGGCCGTCACCAAGCTCTGCACGCTCCCCCTCCTGGCGGGCGAGAACGTGACGCATCACTTCGTGGTGCCGACGGTCGCGAACGCCGTCGACGTCGTCGTGCACCTGGGCGTCACGCCCGACGGCGTGCGGCAGGTCCGCGAGATCGTCGCCGTGACGGGGCGGGTCGAGGAGGGGCGCGTCGAGTGCGCCGGGCTCTTCCACCGCCAGCCCGCGGCCCTCGGCGGGCGGCTGGTGCGCGGCGACGGGTACCCGTCCGGCGAGGAGCGGTTCGCGCGCGCCGGGATCGACGTGCGGGCGCTGCTCGCGTCGGAGGTCCTCTGACATGGGCGTGCTCGCCGGGCTGGGCCTGGGGCTCGGGTTGTTCGTGGTCTGGTGGTCCTTCTGGGTCCCGAGCGGGCAGCCGCGCCGGGTGTCCGCGCGGCGTGCGCGCACCCAGGACCTGCTGGTCCAGGCGGGCGTCGCGTCGGTGACCCCGGGCGGCCTGTACGCGGCGAGCGCTGCGCTCGGGGCCGTCGTGCTGCTCGTGGTGCTCGCCACGACGCGGTCGCCCGCGATCGGCCTGTGCTTCGCCGTGATGGCCGCGGCGGCGCCGTCGGCCCTGGTCACGGCACGCGCCCGACGACGACGCCGCGACCTGCGCGAGGTGTGGCCCGAGGTGGTCGACCACCTCGCCTCCGGGGTGCGCGCCGGGCTGTCGCTGCCCGAGGCGGTCGGGCAGCTCGGCGAGCGCGGCCCCGTGGAGCTGCGCGAGCCGTTCGCCCGGTTCGCGGCCGACTACCGCGCGACCGGGCAGTTCACGCCCTGCCTCGACGGGCTCAAGGCCCGCCTCGCCGACCCCGTGGCCGACCGGATCATCGAGGCGCTGCGACTGACGCGCGAGGTGGGCGGGTCCGACCTGGGGCGGCTGCTCCGGACGCTCTCGACGTTCCTGCGGGAGGACGCCCGCACTCGCGGGGAGCTCGAAGCCCGTCAGAGCTGGACCGTCGCCGGTGCTCGCCTCGCCGCGACCGGCCCCTGGGTGGTGCTCGCCTTCCTCGCGACCCGGCCCGAGACGGCCCGGGCGTACGACTCCGCGGCGGGCGTGCTGGTGCTCGCGGGCGGGGCCGCCTGCTCCGTGGTGGCATACCGGCTGATGCGCCGGATCGGGCGGCTGCCCGAGGAAGGCCGGGTGCTGCGATGACCGCCGGGTTCTCCGCGACCGGCGCGCTCCTCGGGCTCGCGTTCGGGCTGGGGCTGCTGGTCGCGATCGCCGGGCTGCGCGAGCGCCGGATGACGCTGGCCCGCCGCCTGGCCCCCGCGCTGCGGCAGCGCGATGCGACCAGCGGCCTGCTGCGCGAGCAGCCCGCGCGCTCGCCGTTCCCCGTGGTGGAGCGCCTCCTGGCGCCGTGGGTGGCGGACATCGCCGGCTGGTTCGAGCGGCTCGGGTCGACGCGCGCGGACGTGCGGCGGCGGCTCGACCGGGCCGGGTCGGCCGAGACGGTCGACCAGTTCCGCGCCCGGCAGGTGGTGTGGACCGTCTCCGGGCTGGGCGCCGGCCTGGCGCTCGCGCTGCTCATCGGCGCGGCCCGCGGCTTCGCCCCGCTGCCCCTCGCGCTGCTGGTGCTGCTCTGCGCCGCGTGCGGCTTCGCCGGCTGCGACCAGATGCTCGCCCGTCAGATCACCCAGCGCGAGGAGCGCATGGTCGCGGAGTTCCCGACCATCGCCGAGCTGCTCGCCCTGGCCGTCACGGCCGGCGAGGCGCCCGTCGCGGCGCTCGAGCGCGTCGCGACGACCGCGCACGGCGAGCTCTCGGCCGAGATCCGCCGGATGCTCGGCGACGTCCGCGCCGGAGCGCCCGTGGGGCAGGCCCTCACGGACATGGCCGACCGGACCGGGCTCCCCTCCCTCGCGAGGTTCGCGGAGGGCGTGGCCGTCGCGCTCGAACGAGGCACGCCTCTGGCCGACGTGCTCCGCGCCCAGGCCCAGGACGTCCGCGAGTCGGGGCGCCGCGCCCTGATGGAGCTCGGCGGCAAGCGCGAGGTCGTGATGCTCGTGCCGGTCATCATCGACCTGTAACCCTTCGTTCACCTCAGGTCAGGCTGTCCCGCTCCGCAGACTCCCGCTCCCCCGGGTGGATCGCCGCCCGGAGCGCCAAGAGCAATGCGCCGCAGGTAGCCTTCACGGCCTCCTGGCATTCCCGAAGCGCCTCGCCCGTCGGCGGGTGCCCCGGTATCTGGTCGAACCGGCCCACCAGAACGTCGACCATAACCAGCATCCGCAGCGACGTGTCGGCGACTGCCTGCCCAGCCCTCGCGACCTCAACCGCGCCGAGCAGCATGACCTCGTCGAGTGCCCGGTCGAACTCGTCGTGAGCCGCCTCTAGGTCGTCTTGATACGCCTTGCCGCGGAGCTTCCACTGCTCGACGCTGTAGTGCGCGACGCTGCTCGACGACGCGACCCTGCGCAATGCCCTTCGCGCGCGTTCTAGGTCGACGTACGCCTCGCGGGTCGCGTCGAGCATGTGGGCGTGGGTGGCCTGACTAAGAGCGTTCTCGTGACGCATGTTCTCGGCGTCGATCGCGGCCCTCACGCGCGCATCCTCTGCTGTGCGCGCCTCGTAGCGGCGGCGATCCTCCGCTTCGCGCTCCGCCTTCGCGCGGCGGTCCTCCGCCGCGAGCGTCGCAACCGCCTGACGGCCCTCGGCCTCACGTGCGGCCGCTGCCCGTCGGTTCTCGGCGTCGAGCACGTTGGCCGCTCGGACGTTCTCCGCATCGATGGTGTTCGCGGCGCGCAGGTTCTCCGCCTTGATCATGCTGTGACTCGACCAGATGCTCGCGAACACCACACCGAACAGCGCAACGCCCGCAACGACCAGGGGCACCCAGACGCTTGGATCTTTCATGCCGCGACGCTATCGGCGCAGGCGTCGGGTTGAATCGCACCGACACACCGCGACGACGCCTGCATGCGCGCCCACACTGTCGGAATGACGACGACACCCCTGCCCGCCTGGGCCACCGAGCGACACAGCACATTCGACGACGGATCCGCCCTCGTCGCCCGCGCCGCATCGACCAGCCTCGGCACCGTGGTGCTGCTCGGATCACAGGCCGCCGACGGCACCACGGACGTTGCCGCCGGGTTCGTCCTTGAACTGCCACCGGCAGACGTGATGGTCCGGGACGCCGCACAGATACGCGAGCTCGCGAACGCTCTAGCGGATCTCGCCGACGCCCTGGACGCGGGAGTCTGACCCCGGGGGCATGGCCCTCGACCTGCGGAAATGTCTCATTCCCCCTAAGGTTAGCGATCTCTCCCCAAGCAACCCCCCGGGTACCGCTAACAAGGCGATTAGGTGGCATTCTGTGGGGTCTGACCTGGGCGTTTGAGTGCCGGACGTGAGTACCGCAATGGGTGTCACACGTGCCGTTAGCGCTATGCCTTCGGGCACGAAAAGGCGGCCCCGTCCCTACCCGCGGAAAAACGGAGCCGCCCTCGTCGGCACCTTCGTCTGGTCGCTCCATCACCCATGAATTGAAAGGACGACCCGGCGCGCGTGCCTACGGCCAGCCTGCCATTCCCGCGTCGGGCACCGACGGATAAGGCGACAAAGCGACGCCCGGCCGTCGTGTTTACGACGGCCGGGCGTTGTTCTGCGAACTACGCCGCCGAGTCGGCAACCGTGAACTTCGCCAGGCGCTCCGGGAACGTGACCTTTGCACCAATACGCCAGGTCGCGCGCAGCACGGTCGCGTCGCGTTGAACAGCGCGTGCTCGCTCACGGCGACGCGGACGTCGCCGATCGCGGACACAATGGCGCTCTTGTCGAGAACCATGAGGGTCGACCCCGTGATGAACGGCGAGACCAGCACGGGCAGGCCCAGCAGCACGCGCGCGGCGTCCTCGGTGCCCGCGCCGAGCAAGGTCGCGTTGTAATCGGTGCCGACGCGCAGCTGGCGCAGGCGGCCCCACGCCTCGGGCGACGCGACGATGTGAGTCGGCTGCGCAAGGTTGCCCTCGACCTCGGCAATACCGGCGACCAGCGCGTCGAGATTCCCGTCGATCACGCCGCCGTCGACAATGCCGGAGGCGTTAAGCAGCCCGCCGGGCGGCGTCAGGGCCGGGGCGGCCGGGTTCGGGGCCGCGATGTATGCGGCGTCGGCGGCGGCGGTCAGCGACCGGCCGAACGACCGCGCGATCATCGGGGCCGTGGCGCTCTGGTGGTACTGCTCGTTGCTCAGCCGGGCGAGCTTTGCGACCTTGCCCGTCGCGATGACGACCTCGTCGAGCTCGGGGTTGTCAATCTCGATCTCGTCGCCCTCGGGAACGAACCCGGCGACGCCGTCGCGAATGAACGCGGCGCGCACGAACTGAGAATCGCCGTCGACCTGCGCGACTCGCGTCGAGGTCTGGGTGATAAGAGCCTCGGGAACGATCGTGTCCGGGGCGAACGTGTTGACGTCCGGCGACCAGGATGCCGCGCTATTTCCGGTGGTAATCAGGGAAGACATTTGGTCTGCCCCTTTCCGGCGGCCTCTATGCCGCCAACGTGACGAATGGATTTCGTCCGTCGGCCGCAGGCCGTCCGGCGTGCCCCACGGGGGCCGCTAGAACAAAAGGGTGGGCACCTGGCCCGGCATCCTTCGCTCAATGCAAAGAATACCGGACCAGGCCCTTTCACCAGGAATACGAACTGTCGTGGTGGCGCTTGGACGGCGGGCGGAATGCGTCCACGAGGCGGTTCGGCACGTCGTCCGGAGCCGGGCGGCCCGGAGGCACGTGTCTGCGGTTCCCGAGCGGCGGCCCGGCCAGGCCAAGCGCGTCGGCCGCACTCGTGATCGCCGCGTGAGCCTTGTCGGCGTCGACGCGCCCGTCGTCGGCGAGCAGGTCGGCGAGGTTTACTCCGGCGGCCCACACGGCCGACGGCTGCGCGACGACCTTTGCCGCCATGTTCTCGACGACCTCGCGGCGGACGGCGTCGAGCTGCGCGACCAGCGCGTCGCGCTCGGCCTCGACCTCCCGCAGCGCGGTGCGGTAGCGGGCGGCGTCGCGGCCCGCTCGGCTGCCCTCGGGCGCCTCGGGGGTCGTGTCGGTGGTAGGGGTGCCCTCGACCGGCGTCGGGTCGGTCTCGGTGCCCTCGACGGGCGTGGTGTTCTCGGTCACGATGCGTCCCCAACCAGGCGGGCCAGGGCAGGGCGGCCGGACGGCAGGTAGGCGCGTCCGACCATGAGCTGCTCGGTGACCTCGCGGGTCACGGGGCCGTCAGGGGTGTCGAACGTCTCCAGGTGCGTGACGTCGACCGTCTGCCCCTCCATTTCGGCGAGGGCTTCGAATGCGGCGATCAGGTCGGCCTTGGTGGTGTCCACGGGATGGATCTCCTTCGGGGTGGTGGTTGCGGTGGTCGTGTCGTCGAACGCGTCGAGCGCGTCGGTGACGGCCGCCAGGCGGGCGCGCACGTCCTCGCCACCGGTCGCGGCGATGTGGTCGAGCGCGGGCGCCACGACGAGCTCGGCGAGGTAGACGAGGGCGTCGACGGCGACGTCGCGCCACACGTCTCCACCGACGGCGCGGCGCCACGTGGTGATGACGTGGTCAACGACGAATGCGGAGTCACCGGCCGCGACGGCGACGTCGACGGCCAGCCGCAGGCCGCGCCGTCCTCGCGTGTTGAGCAGCCGGGCGAAGCGGGCCGGGGCGTCGGGGTCGCGGAACAGGTCGTGCACGGGGTCGGTCATGGGCAGCCTTTCGGGGTTGTGTGTCGGGGTTGGCGTCCGAACCGTCCGACCCGTCCGAACGCCAGCGTTTTCAACGGCTCGGGCGGACGGGTCACGGACGGGTCGGACGGTTCGGCGGACGGAACGGACGGGTTACGGACGGATGCCCGAACGCCCGATTTCCGTTGGGAACATTGGGCTTCGGACGGTTCCGGACGCTTGGGACGCATGCCCGGCAGGCACGCGTCATGACGCGGCCTCGACGTCGCCGTCGGCAGGTGCCAGGTATCTGTCGAACGCGTCCGTGAACCGGGGGACCTTGTACCCGCGAGCCGTTTTCGTCGTGTTGTGGGTCGGCTCGATCGCGTACGGCTTCAACATCGCGGCCAGGCGTCGGCCGGTCAGCGCGTCCTCCACCCACCGCGACTCCGGCAGCGACTTCAAGTGGACCAGCAGCGTCTCGGTGGCCACGAATGCGTTGCCCGAGAGCGTGCTGGTCAGCACCTGGCGGCAGTCGCCCAAGAGCTCGTGGCCGTCGGAATGGTCGGCGTCGGCCTTGGCAGCCTCCCGGGACAGCGCGACGGCCGCGTCGCGGGCCAGGCGCGGCCACGCCCCACCGGCGAGATCGGCCACCGCGAGGAGCGGCTCCCACAGGTCGGCCGCACGGTCCTCTAGCGGCGTCTCGGGGTGCGCGAACCGCAGCCGCTCGACGTGCTCGCCGATCCACGCCCCGAGCTCGTCGCGCAGCACAAGCAGGTCGTCAAGATTGCGCGACTGCCGAAACGGCGAGACGCGCTCCGTGGGCTTACGACGCCGGAGCCGGATGTTCACGGCGCGATCCGTGATGGTGTCCGGGAGTCGGCCAATTGCTGCCATGACCACGGGCGCGAAAACGTGGAATTCCGTCGGCACGTGGTTCGGGCCGACGGTGCGCAGCACGGGCGTGCCGCGTTGAAATCCGGCATTGATGAGACCGCGCAAGTCCTCGTTCTGCTCGGCCTTGACCTTGGTGCCGAAAATGGTGTCGGCCTCGTCGAACAGCACCGTGCGTGGGGTGTCGAGCGACCGGAACAGGGCGGGCACGGTCGCGTTCGCCGCGAACAGCGGGCCGTGGCAAAGGTGCCCGACGACCTCCATCGTCCGGGTCTTTCCGGAGCGCTTTTCCGGGGACGTGAGCAGCAGGCGCGGCGCGAAGTCGAACGCGGACGCCGCGTGCGTGTACGCCGCGTACAGGGCGAGCGCGGTATAGGCGTGCTCCGACGGTTGGACGGTGTAGCGCCGGATCGTGTCGAGCACCCGGCCCAGCAGCCGCTCGCCGACGTCGCTCGGGGCCGACGTGTCGGGGTTGTTGCGCATGAACGTGGCGAGAGCCGCCTGGCGGGCAGCGTCGTCGCGCGCGTCGTCGTCGTGGTCCGTCACGCCGCCGCCCTCCCGGCCCGTCGCCGCTCGGCGTCGGCTGCAGCTTCGATCTCCCACGCGTCGACGTCGTTGCGAATCCAAGTGAGGGCGACGCGCAGCCGCTCGGCGGCGGCGTCCCACACGGGCCACACGGGGGCGTTCGCGGCCTCACGAGCGCGCCGTGCCGCAGCGTCCACCGCGCCCTCGGCACGCGGCCCCAGCTGCGCCCAGAGGGCCGCGTGGGCGTCGGCGATCTCGGCCGCGCGGGCGTCGTACCCGGCGCGGAACCCGTCGGCGTGCCCGGCGTCGTACCCGTGGGCGAACGTCCCGTGCAAGGTGGTCACGGTGTGCTCGGCGGCCTCGTGCCCGGCGAGCCAGGCGGCGGCCTCGACCAGCGTCGGAGCACCACGTTCGGGTGCGACGACGGGCGGCGGCATGTCAGTGGCGGCACGTACCGTGGTTGTGAGCGCGGTAGTGGGTACGGCGGCCCGAGAGGGGCGCCGTTCTCGCGTGGTGGGGCCGTGAGTCACGGGGCACCACCGCCCAGCAGGGACGCGAGGCGCGTGGACTGCTCGGCCGTCAGTGGCGGCGCCTGCGCCAGAACCTCTTCGATGTACGCGGCTAGGCGCTCGGCGCGCAGGTCTCGGCGGGCGTCGGCCAGCTCGGGGTCGTCGGCGGTACGCGAGCGGGTCAGCGACGCGACGCGCGCCCGGTGGTGGGTCCAAGGTTTGGTTTCGGCCATGTTGGTGGCTCCCGGAAAGGGACAGCGCGCAGGCGCGTTGTCTTTGCTTTCCGGTCACCCACGGCTCGCGAACCTCAAGGCGCTTCGTGGTGTTCCGTCGGGCTGGTGCCCTAGGGGTGTTGAGCCCCTTCCCGGATGTGCGGCAGTCTCCATTCTGCCCACCGGGGATTCAAGCCGAATCCGTATTCGTTTGCCAGGAATGAGGTCATTCCCTGCCCCTTTCGGGGATGCCGTTGTTTCTCGGCACGGGGGCTTTTCCCTGCCCTCTCGGGTTGCCGCCTTGCCGGGCAGCACGTCGCGGTCTTAGCCGCTCTTTGTGCTCGACCGTACTAGGTGCTTACCGGCGAAGCGCAACCGGGGCCGTGACGGCGTCGCGTCCTGCACTATCTATTGTCACGACCCGCTCGGCCGCACCCATTCGATGCGCACCGAGCGCTCGTCGAATCCACCGCCCGACCCGGTCGGGAGGATCGTCACAACCATGAGCGTTTCGACGACCGCGCGCTGTACCTCCAGCGGCGCCGCTGCCCAGCGCTCGGCAGCGTCCGGCCCAGCGAGGTCGAGCACCCCAGGATGCGGGGCGCACGTCGCCAGCTCGGCCCGCCACGCGTCCACCTGCGGAATCAACTTCGCATTGATCCGGCGCACCTGGTCGGCGGTCATCGTTCCGTCGGCAAACCCGTCGGCCGCCAGGTCGAGCCGCGCCTGTGCCCCGGCGACCAGGTCGTGCAGTTCCACCGCACGCTCGGGGCGCCCGGCTGCCAGCGCCGCGATGCCGTCGGGCATCGTCAAGCGCTCGACCACGAGCGGCACCACGACGCCCTCGACGGCGTCCTTCTGCCGCCCGACCCGGTAGCACCCCGTGCACTGATACTTCGGCTTGACGACCTTGCCCTTATACGTCGAGCCGGGAACAACGCGCATGGTGTGCCCACAGCGCCCACAGCGCGCGATGCCCGACAGCAGATGCTTACGGGTCGCGCCCTTGTTGCTCGCGCCCGTCGTGCGCGCCGGATCGGTCAGCAGCGCCACCACCCGGGCGTGCGTGTCCTCGTCATAGATCGGCTCCCACGCGGCCTTGCCGACGACCTTGCCCCGGTGACGGCGCAACCCTGCGTTGCGGTCGCGGAGCATGACTTGCCGCAACGTGGTCGATGACCACGGCACGCCCTTCGGCGACGCCATGCCGCGCTCGTTCAACGCCTTGACGACGCTCCGCATCGACTCACCGGCCAGCACCCGGCGGGCCGTCTCGCGGATCACCTCGGCCTCTTCGGGAACGATCTCGTCGTGCGACCCGATGTGACGGCCGCGCTCGTCCTCGTCGCGCACGCGCCGGTACCCGTAGGCGACCTGCCCGTGCGGGCGCCCCTCGACGGCCCTCTTGTCGGAGTCGCGGCGGCTGCGAAGCGACGTCTTCTCGGATTCGTACGCGGAGTCGGTGCCGTCCTCGACGAGCGTCTTCCAATCGCGGGCGATGCGGCAGTCGTACAGCCGCTCAGCGGTGACCACGTAGATGCGAATGCCCCGCTCGCGGCACTCCGCGAGCATCGTCACCCACGACGGCAGGTCGCGGTCGCCGCGCGACGGCTCCCACAGGATCAGGATGCCGAAGCGGTCAGCGCGTAGGTCGCCAAGCAGGCGGTCCCAATCGGCGCGGCCCTTCTTGGCGAATCGCGACGCGCTGCTGCCGTCGCTGTAGACCTCGCCCAGCGTCCAAGCGTTCTCGGCGGCGACACGCGATCCGAGCTCGATCTGCTGCTCGATCGACGTCTTCTTGTCCTTGCTCTGCCTGCCGTAGATGACGGCGATCTCGGGTGCCATGCTCAAAAGGGTACTAGATCGATGCTGACTCCCGTCGTGTTCCTGATCCTTCCCGTCACGGTCGTCTTCGCCGTCTTCCCGTCGCTGGCCACGCTCCGCGTCGGCCTGTAACCCGCACCACCGAGAGGAACCACCATGTCCGACCACCTGGAGCCCACGCTCCCCGAGGCCACCGACCCCGAGCGGGGCGACGTGCCCGGCTGGGTTCTCGTGACGCTCATGACCGCCGGGCTCGTCGTCGCCCTGTGGGCGATCGCCGGGCCGATGCTCGAGGACGCCTTCACGCAGGCCATCGCGAGCGTCACGGGCCGGTGACCTCGAACGAGGCCCTGCGCGACGCCGAGCGGGGCTCGGCGGTGGCCGAGTTCACGATGGTCGCCGCCCTGCTGCTCGCGCTGTTCCTCGGGGTGGTCCAGGTGGCGCTCGCCCAGCACGTGCGCGCGCTCGTCATCGACGCCGCCGCGGAGGGCGCCCGCGTGGCGGCTCGCGCCGACCGCGGGCCCGACGACGGTGTCGCGCGCACTCGCGCCCTGATCGACGAGTCGCTGTCGTCCGCGTACTCCCGCGACGTGCACGCGACCACGGTCAGACGCGACGGCGTGCCCGTGATCGAGGTGACGGTGCGGACGCCGCTCCCCGTCGTCGGGCTGCTGGGGCCGTCCGGCACCATGACGTTCTCGGGCCACGCCCTCGAGGAGGGACGATGACCGCCGCCCCGGAGGCGTCGCCGGACGGCGAGCGCGGGGCGGCAGTCATCGAGTTCATCGGCACCGCCGTGCTGCTGCTGATCCCGCTCGTCTACCTGGTGCTCACAGTCGGGCGCCTGCAGGCGGGCGCCTTCGCCGTCGACGGCGCCGCCCGGGAGGCGGCTCGCGCCGTCGTCATGGCCACCGGCTCCGACGACGCCGCCGCCCGCGCCCGGCTCGCCGTCGAGATCGCGCTCGAGGACCAGGGGTTCGACGACGCGCTCCCCGACGACGCGATCCGCGTGACCTGCTCGGACGACCCGTGCCTGAGCCCGGGCGGCACCGTCACGGCGACGGTGCGCACCGTCGTCCCGCTCCCCTTCGTCCCCGGCCTGCTCCGTTCGTGGGTGCCGCTCGAGGTGCCGGTCGAGTCCCGGTACCGCGCGACGGTCGACCAGTTCGCGGTGACGCGATGAGCGCCCGCGACGCCGACAGCCCAGATCCCGAGTCCGGGCGCATCATGCTGCTCTCGCTCGGCTTCGTGGTGCTGGGCCTCATGCTCGTCGGGGTGATCGCCTCGGCCGGAGCGGTCCACCTCGACCACAAGCGCCTCGACAACCTCGCGGACCTGCTGGCCGCGAGCGCCGCGGGCGCCCCGTCGGGAGCGGCTCTGGTGGCGGACGGCGGCCTGCTGCTCACCGACGCCGACGTCGCGTCGGGGTTGCGCGACGACCTCGCGGACTACCCGTTCCCCACCGACCTCCCGGCGGACCTGCGGGTCGCGGTGGCCGACTCGCCCGACGGCCGCAGCGCGCGCGTCGTCCTGACGGCGACGTCGCACCCACCGCTGGTGCGGTGGTTCACGCGCCGGTTCGGGGGCGGGTTCGCGCTCACGGCGACAGCGACGGCCCGTGCCGTCGTTGCGGGGCCGTGAGCCGCGGGCGAGGTGCCCGAGCCGCCGGCCAAGCGCCGGTGTCCGGCCTCAGCGACCGACGGCCTCCGCGGTGCGGCTGAGCAGGATCACCGCGACGACGGTCACGACGAGCGCGATCGCACCGTTGCGCGCGAGCACCCACCAGTGGCCCCACTTCTTCTTCCGCAGGCCGGGCACCCGCGCCTTGGTGTCGCGGTAGTCCGATCGCGCCCGGACCCACCGTGCTCTCGCATGCCCGAGGAGGTATCCGACGGTGAGCCCCGCGAAGGTGCCGAGGTTGAGCAGCGTATGGACGACGTCGTGGTGGGGCGGGGCGGTCGGCACGAGCGCAGTCTTGCGTTCCGCGCGGGCCCAGCACCAGGCCGTTCACCTGTGCTCCGGGCGAGCTGCTACTCCGCCGGCGGGTTGGTGACCATCACGACGTTCCCGTCGGGGTCCTCGACCATCGTCGAGTAGGGCCCGACGAGGTGCCCGGGCGCCGTGACTCCCCGGTGGCCGGCGGCGGTGAGGCGCCCCCACACGGCGTCGACGGCGGCGTCGGACTCGACGAAGTACTCGACGACCTGCTGGTAGCCGCCGCGCTCCGGGCGGGCCCAGCCGGCGTCGAGGTGCCGCGCGACCGGGTCGGTGGCGATGATCATGCGCGTGGCGTCGCCCTCTTTGGCGGCGGCGACCGGGCGGCGGGGGTCGGGGTCGGACACGTCGAGCCCGAGCAGGCGGTAGAAGTCGATCGAGCGCTGGAGGTCGCGCACGTAGAGCACGACCATGCCGAGATGCGCGCGGCCGGTCGTGGTTTCGTGTTCGATGACGTCGGGGGCGGCCTCGGCCGCTGATTCGTTTGTCATGGTAGATAATCTACGAAGGTGTACGGATGATCGCAAGGGATGACGACGGCGAGGACCTCGGCGCGCTGCTCAGCCAGCTGCTGGGCGTCGTCGTCGAGCGCGAGACCCCGATCCTCGGGGCCCACGGCGTCACGATGTGGGAGTACGTGATCCTGAGCCGCCTCCTGGCCGAGCCGGGGCTGACGCAGAAGGAGCTCGCCCGGCGCAGCCGACGCGACCCCACCCGCCTGATCGGGCACCTCGACGCGCTCGGCGACCGGGGCCTGGTCGCGCGCGAGGTCGACGAGGTGGACCGCCGACGTCGTACGGTGCGGCTCACCGACGCGGGCACCGACCTGGTGCGCGCCGTCCGCCACGACATCCGGCACATGGAGACCGAGCTGCTCGGCGACGGCACCGGAGGCGTGCAGCACCACCTGCGGGACGCCCTCGCGGCCGTCCTGAGCCGTTCCGGCCTCCCGGACCCGTCGCCCGACTACGCGGGCTGAGCAGGCTCAGGCCCCGCCGCTGGCCGCAGGCTCTCCGCGGCGGAACACCAGGTGCCCGCCCAGGTACGCGCTCGCGCCCACGATCGTGGCGCCGACGAGCGACGTCATGACGCCGGCGCGGTGCCGCCCGCTGCGGCGCAGGCACCACGAGAGCCCGAACACGGCCGCGCCGAACCCGTTGAGCCCGGCGTGCAGCGCACCGACCCGGCTGGACTCGACGCTCCGCAGGGCGCTCCAGTCGGCGAGCCCGCTCGCCGCCGTCGGCGCGGCCGCGAGGAACCCGGCACCGACCAGCCGCCGCGCGGCGTCGGGGTCGCCCCCGGTGAGGTCGAGCACGACGGCCGCGGTCCACATGCCGAGCGGCATCGCCGTGAGCGCCGGGTGGAGCGGGTGGCCCAGGGACTGCCCGCGCAGCTCGTCCAGGGCCCGCCCGGAAGGGAGCACCCCGGCGAGGCGCCGGTACCAGGAGCGCAGCCCGTCCAGCCGGCTGTCGTTCTCGAGCCCCTCGGCCAGCTTCGCCAGGGCGCTCTGCGGTTCTCCGTCCGTCATGGTCGTCCTCCCGCTGACATCGGCCCGCGGCTGCGGGCCGCACGGCCAGCGTAGGTCGGGTGCCCGTGGCCCGCAGGGGCGCACCACCACGCTTCATCACGATCGGTGATCGACCCATCGCAGATCGCGCTTGGACGCCAGGTGAGGGGGCGTCCGATGCTGGAGGTGTCGATCTGACGAGGGAGGTCATCACCATGCGAACCCCGAGTGATACCGGGTCGGTGGAGGTCGTGCGCGAGACGGTCGTCTCGTACGTCGTGCGGCCCGAGTCCCTCCAGACCCGACCCGCCACGGACGTCCCTGCCGGGTGCTATGTCGCGCGCTTCGACGGCGGCAGCGTCGGCAACCCGGCTTTCGCGGTGCTGCCGTACGCGGACGGGGAGCCCGCGACGGTGGTCACGGTCGCGAGCGAGGGCGAGGCGACGGACCGCGCACCGCGGTACGTGCGCGTCGCGGCCCGCGCGGGCGCCGCCGACTACGAGCTCCACGTGCCCGCCACGTTCGGCGGCTGGGTCCCGTCGCCCGAGGAGCTCGCCTGACCCCACGGACGCGCGCGGCGATACGATCTCGTGGTGGAGATCGAGTCGCCGCGCGCACCACTGCCGAGCCTGCGCCGGAGCGCCTGAACCACGCCAGGGCGATGCAGCTCCGACAGCTCGAGTACTTCGTCGCCGTCGCGGACGAGCGTCACTTCGCGCGCGCTGCCGAACGGTGCTTCGTCACCCAGCCCGCCCTCTCCGCCGGGATTGCCAAGCTCGAGTCGGAGCTCGGCGTCGTGCTCATCAACCGCGTGCACACCTACGAGGGCCTGACGCCCGAGGGTGAGCGCCTGATCGGCTGGGCCCGCCGCATCCTCACGGAGCACGACGCCCTCAAGGCCGAGGTCAGCGCCATGCAGCAGGGCGTGGGCGGCACGCTGCGGCTGGGCGTGGGCCCGACGACGGCGGTCACCGCCGTCGACCTGATCCGCGAGCTCTGCTCCCGCCACCCGCTGGTGCGCGTCCAGCTCACCGAGCACCTCAGCGCGTCCGCGATGCACCAGCGGCTGCGCGACTTCGAGCTCGACGCCGGGATCGCATACCTGTCCCCCGACGACCAGGCGGGCCTGGCCGTGCAGCCCCTCTACGAGGAGCGGTACGTACTGGTCGGCTCCCCCGCCCTGCTGCCCGACGACGGCGACACCTGCACCTGGGCGGACGCCGCCCGCCTCCCCCTGGTGCTGCTGAACGAGCACACGCGGGTGCGCCAGCTCATCGACGACGCGTTCACCGCCCACGCGATCGACGTCGACCCGCAGGTGGTGGCCGAGTCCGTGTCGTCGCTCATGGGCAACGTGCGCGACGGCCAGTGGGCCACCATCGCCCCGCACACCCTGCTGGCCCAGGAGCCGGAGACGACGGGCCTGCAGATGCGGGCCCTGGTCGACCCGGAGATCACGATCGGCGTGGTGCTCGCCATGAACGCCGCGGCCCGTGACGCGTCGGCGGTGCGCGCGCTGGGGGCCGCGGCGGCGTCGCTGAACCTGCACGCCCGGCTGAGCTACGGCGCCGCCCCGGCGACGTCGTAGCCGGCGCCGGGCGTTCATCGAATCCTCACCCGCCCGCGTCATCGTCACCTGTATGGCACGTCGCCCCGCCCGAGCACACCGATGACCCTCACCGGCGCCCCGCTCGTCGTCATCCTGGCCGTGGTCGCGGTGGGGTGCTTCGCGCTCGTGGTCGCCGGGTGGCCCCGCCCTTCACGGCGCGGGGCGGCCATGGGCGTGCGCGCGGCCCAGGTGCTGGTGCTCAACGTGCTGGTGGTCGCCCTGTTCGGCACCCTGCTCAACGACCAGTACCTCTTCTACGCCAGCTGGTCGGACCTGCTCGGGGCGCGCTCCACCCAGGTGCAGGAGCACCACGGCGGCTCGCAGCAGGACGTCGCGGGGGCCACGGTCGCCGGTCCCGGGCTCGCCGACATCGTCGAGCCCGTCACCCTCCCCGCGCTGCCCGACCCCGGAGTCCGCCTGCAGACCTACACGGTGCGCGACCGCGCCTCCGGCAGCACGGGCCAGGTGCTCGTCTACCTCCCGGTCGGGTACGACCCGACGTCGCGCCGCACCTACCCCGTGATCGAGGGCCTGCACGGGTTCCCGGGGCACCCCAGGTCGTTCGTGAACCTCAACTTCCTCAGCGCGGCCGACCAGCTCACGGCCGAGCACCGGCTGGCGCCGTCGATCTTCGTCATGCCGATGATCGACACCCCGCCCAGCCTCGACACCGAGTGCGTCGACGGCCCCCCGGGGCAGCCGCAGACCGACACCTGGCTCTCGACCGTGGTCCCCGACTGGGTGGTGCGGCACTTCCGGGCGCAGACGGCGCGCACCTCGTGGGCGGCCGTCGGCTACTCGTACGGCGCGTGGTGCGCGGCGTCGCTGGCCATGCGGCACACGGACGTGTTCGGCGGGGCGATCGTGCTGCAGGGCTACTTCCGGCCCGACTTCAGCACCGCGTACGACCCGCTCACGCCCGAGTCGAAGGCCGGCTACGACCTGGTGCACCTCGCCCGGACCGCCCCGCCGCCCACCGCGATGTGGGTGCTGACCTCGCACGAGGACCCGCTGTCGTACGCCACCACGTCGCAGTTCCTCGCGGCGGCCCGCAAGCCCCTCGACGTGACCGCCGTGGTGCTCGCCCACGGCGGGCACCGCACCGCCGTGTTCACGCCCTACGTCCCGACCGCGCTCGGGTGGCTCGGGCGGACGCTCCCGGGGTTCCATGCCTGAGCGCCGAGCCCTGGCAGCCCGCCACGCGGAGATCCTCGCGGCGGCGTTCGCCGTGCTGGTCGTCGTCGCCTCGTTCGTGGCCGGCACCGGCCCGACGCGGCCCGCGGCACCACCCGCGGGCGCCACGCCGCTCACCGTCGTCGCGCTGGGCGACTCCGTGCCGTCCGCCACGACCTGCGGGTGCATCGGCTACGTGGACCTGCTGGCCGGCCGGCTCGGCGCGCTGACCCGCCGCACGCCCGTCGTGCACAACGACGCCACCGGCGGCTGGACCACCGCCGACGTCGTGGAGGACCTCGGCTCGGGCGCCACCCGGTCGGACCTGCGGCACGCCGACCTGGTGGTGGTCGAGATCGGCGCCAACGACTTCGACCTCCACCGGATCGAGGACCCGTCCTGCTACCCGGCGCCGACCTCCGGGTGCTGGGACACGACGCTCGCGGGACTCACGAGCGGGCTGACCCGGATCGTGCGCACCGTGCGGTCCGTCGACGTCGAGCCCCACGCGCGCGTCGCCGTGATCGGGTACTGGAACATCACCGTCGACGGCGCCGTCGGGCGCTCGCGCGGCCAGGCGTTCGTGGCCGGCAGCGACGCCCTGACCCGCACCGTCAACGCCTCCATCCAGAGCGTCGCCACGGCCACCGGGGCCACCTACGTCGACGCGTACACGCCGCTCAAGGGCATCACGGGCACGCGCGACCCCACCGACGACCTGCTCGGCGACGGCGACCACCCCAACCAGGCGGGGCACCGGCTGATCGCGCAGGCCGTGCTCTCGGTGCTGGTCCGGGAGGGCGCCGTCGCCGCGTGGCAGGCCGACGGGGAGCCGCCCGCTCTGCGATGACGTCGCGGCCGGGCCGCACGACGTGGGGCGTGAACACGATCGAGGCCCACTGCAGGGACGCTACCCTCGCGACCATGACGGCCCTCCCCCGCGGCGCCTGGCAGGGCGTCGCCCGCGCCACCGGCCTGCTGTCCCCCGACGGCGAGGTCGCGTCGACGATCTTCGCCGAGATGTCGGCCCTCGCCGCCCGCACGGGCGCCATCAACCTGGGCCAGGGGTTCCCCGACGCCGACGGGCCCGAGTCGATCAAGGCCGCCGCGATCCGCGCCATCGAGGACGGCCACAACCAGTACCCGCCCGGCCCGGGCGTCCCCGAGCTGCGCCACGCCGTCGCCGACCACCAGCGCCGGCGCTACGGCCTGGCCGTCGACCCGGACACCGAGGTGCTGATCACCACGGGCGCCACCGAGGCGCTCGCGGCCGCGGTGCTCGCACTGGCCGGCCCGGGCGACGAGGTGATCACGCTCGAGCCCTTCTACGACTCGCACGCCGCCGTGATCGCGCTGGCCGGGGCCACGCACGTCCCCGTCGCGCTGACGCCGTCGGCCACCGGGTTCCGCCTCGACGTCGACGCGCTGCGCGCTGCCGCGAGCGAGCGCACGCGGATCCTGCTCATCAACACGCCGCACAACCCGACGGGCGCCGTGCTGACGCGCGACGAGCTCGAGGCGGTCGCGGCCGTGGCCCGCGAGCGCGACGCGATCGTCGTCACCGACGAGGTCTACGAGCACCTCACGTTCGACGGCGCCGCGCACGTCCCGCTGGCGACGCTGCCCGACATGGCCGAGCGCACCCTCACCATCTCCTCCAGCGGCAAGACGTTCAGCCTGACCGGCTGGAAGATCGGCTGGGTGCACGGGCCGTCCGCGCTGGTCACGGCCGTGCGCACCGTCAAGCAGTTCCTCACCTACGTGTCGGGGGCCCCGTTCCAGCCCGCGATCGCGGACGCGCTGTACGACGACGACGCCCCGCGCGAGCTGCCGGAGTCGCTCGCCGAGCGGCGGGACCTGCTCTGCGACGGGCTGCGCGCGGCGGGGTTCGACGTCGTCGTGCCGCAGGGCACCTACTTCGTGGTGGCGGACGCGACCCGCATCGTCGAACGGCTGGGTCTGGCCGACGGCGCCGAGCTGTGCCGGCGTCTGCCGGAGCTGGCCGGCGTCGTCGCCATCCCGATGACGGCGTTCTGCCGGGAGGGAAGCCCGGCGCACGCGCGGCTCCGGAGCTCGCTGCGCTTCACGTTCGTGAAGCAGGAGCAGACGCTGCGCGACGCGGTCACGCGGCTCGCCGCGCTGGCGGGCTGAGCGCGCCCAGGCTCTATCTCGCGGACCAGCGTTCTATCTCGCAGACCAGCGCTCTATCTCGCGAGATAGAACGGTGGATCGCGAGATAGAGCCGTGGGTCACGAGCGAGCGGCCGCCTCGTAGATCTCCCCCGCCGGCTCCTCCGGCACGAGCGACGTCGGCGGCTGGTCGGAGCGCAGACGCTCCCAGACCGGGTCAGTCTGCGACCGCACCCACACCACCCGGTTGGGGTCGCTCGGCGCCGCCGCGACCGGGAGCGGCGTGAACACGATGCTGTCCGGGTCGAGGCCGCGCAGGCTCCAGCCCAGCCCCGCGACCGCCGTCACACCGGCCAGGTTGCGGCTCGTGGACATCGACGACAGCACGGCGTCCACGGTGCGGAGCAGACGGGGCGTGTTGGCGATGACGTTCTGCGACAGCACCTCGCGCATCATGGCGTCGACGAAGAACTGCTGCCGCTCGATGCGCTGGAGGTCACTGCCCATCTCGAGTCCCATGCCGCGGCCTCCGCGCGCCCGCAGGAAGTTGAGCGCCTGGTCGCCGTCGAGCCTCTGCGGTCCCGCCGGCAGGTCGAGGCTGACGTGGTGGTCGCCGCGCACGGCCTCGGGCAGGTCGACGCCCACGCCGCCGAGCGCGTCCACGACGCCGATCAGCCCGTCCATCTTGACGATGACGTGCTCGTTGATGCGCAGGCCGGTGGCAGCCTCGACGGTCAGGATGGTGCACGCCGCCGCGCCGGTGAGGTCGCGCGTCGGGCCGCCGCCGATCGCGAACGCGGTGTTGAACATGGCGTTGCGCCGAGGCCTGGTCTCGCCGCCGTCGGGCAGCGGGCACGCGGGGATGTCCACCAGCAGGTCGCGCGCGATCGACACGACCTCGACGAACGACCGGTCGCCCGACACGTGCACGAGCAGCGTGCTGTCCGAGTGGAACTCGTTGCCCGCTCCCGCCAGGTCGGCGTTGGCGCCGCCGCGGTAGTCGGTGCCCATGACCAGCAGGGTCAGCGGGTGGTCGCTGAAGGGGTCGCCCGGCGGCTCCGGTGGCCGGTCGTCCCGCCCGGCCAGCAGCGCGTCGACGTCGGACACCGAGAGCGCGGAGCGCAGGTCCAGGAAGACGGTACCGCCCGCCGTGACGGCGAACGTCATGACGGCGGTGAGCACCATGCCGACCGCGCGGGCCGCGCGGCGGGTGCGCAGCCGGGCGGCGTGCCGGGGCCCGCGCGTCTGCTGCGGGGGCCGCCCGGCGAGCACCTTGCGGCGCGTGCGAGGGGCCGCGTGGCGCGGCGAGCGGGTGGGCATCCTGGGACCGTAGCGGCGCGATCCGCGCCTGCAGCGGGTGTGGCCCGCTGGGCCCGCGCCGGCGGCGCGATGTCATACCCCTGGGCCAAGATGGCCGCATGTGCGGCCGATTCGCCTCCTTCCGCAGCGCCCAGGACGTCGCCGACGACGTCGCCATCGCCGAGCTCGCCGACGACGCCCGGATGCTGCCGCCGTCGTGGAACGTGGCCCCCACGGACGACGTGCGCATCGTCGTCGAACGGCCCGAACGGGTGGCCGGCGGCCCGGGCACGGGCGCCATCACGCGGTCGCTCCAGGTGGCGCGCTGGGGGCTGGTGCCGTCGTGGTCCAAGGACCCGAGCGGCGGGGCACGCATGATCAACGCCCGCGTGGAGACGCTCCTCGACAAGCCGGCGTTCGCCAAGCCGCTCGCCGTGCGGCGGTGCCTGGTGCCCGCCGACGGGTACTTCGAATGGCGCAAGCTCGAGCCGGTGACCGGCTCCAAGGTGCCCAAGCAGGCGTACTGGATCCACCGCGAGGGCGAGCCGGTGCTGTTCGCGGGGCTCTACGAGTTCTGGCGCGACCGCACGCGCGCGGACGACGACCCCGCCCGCTGGCTGGTGTCCACCACGATCATCACCACCGCCGCGAGCGCCCCCATGGCGCACGTCCACGACCGGATGCCCGTCGCGTTGCCGACGTCGGCGTGGGACGCCTGGCTGGACCCGGCGGTGGGCGCGGAGCAGGCGTCGGGGCTGCTGGACGCGCACCTGGACGAGTTCGCGCTGCGCCCGGTGCGCGCGCTGGTGGGCTCGGTGCAGAACAACTTCCCGGAGCTGCTGGAGGAGGACCCGGAGCCGCTCGCGTCAGGTCGGTGAGACGGGATCAGGTCGGTGAGACGGGATCAGGTCGGCGGTTCGCGAGCGCCGACCTGATCCGCGACCACCGACCAGAACGCGTCAGCCCCCCGGCGCGTCCGTGACCGTGTACGCGCGCTGCACCCGCACCGGGCGCACGGCACCCAGGCCCTGGAGCTCCGCCTCCGGCTGCTCCGTCAGCGCGTACCTCGGCGACGTCGCCAGCAGGGCGGCGGTCGTCGGGTCGACCAGCACCTCGCCCGGCTGCGACGCCTCCGTGAGGCGCGACGCCAGGTTGACCGAAGGCCCGAACACGTCGCCGAACCGCGCCAGCACGCGCCCCCACACGAACCCGACGCGCACGGGGATCTCCGGCCCGTCGGGGTGCGGCGACGCGAGGCCGAGGGCGATCTCGGCACCGGTCTGCACGTCGTCGGCGATGAACAGCACGGCGTCGCCGACGGTCTTGACCACGCGGCCGCCTGCCTCGGACACGATGTCGCGGGCGCGGTTCTCGAAGAGCTGCACGAACTCGGCGAGCTCGTCCGAGCCGAGCCCCGCGGTGCGCTTGGTGAACGCGACGATGTCGACGAACCCGACGGCGCGGCGCAGCGGCAGCTTGTGCTCGTCGCGCTCCTCGCCGCGCGCCCCGGCGAACTCGATGGCGTAGCGCCCGGTCACGGCGGCGAGCTGGCGGCGCCACGCGTGCTCGAGCTGGTGGGCCAGCACGTCGGCCAGGTGGGGGATGTTGTCCAGCACGGTGAGGCGGGCGCTGATGTCGTCCAGGCCGTGCTCGCGGGCGGCGTGCTCGACGAACGCCTCCGTCTGCCAGAACGAGAGCCGCTCCGTCGTGTGCCCCATCGACCGCACCAGGGTGCGCAGCGCCTGCTCGTCGAGGTGCTCGCTCTCGGCGAGCCGGGCGAACTCGCGCAGCGAGTCCATGTCGGACTCCGTGAACCACTGCTCCGTGGGGTGCTGCACGGGCAGGCCCAGCCAGCGCCAGTAGTTCTCCACCAGCTCCCGGTCCAGGCCCGTGCCCTCCACCAGGTCGGCGAGGGTGTACTGCCGCGGGCCGCCCAGGATCTCCAGGTCGATGCGGGCCGCGGTGTCGGAGGTGGCCCCGGGCGCCGGGTTCGGCTCCGGGAGGGGCGTCACGGAGTGGGTGTCGCTCGTCACGCGGTCAGTCTAGGTGGGGGCCGACGTCGGCACGGCGGAGGTGGTGCACGTCGCCTGCCGCGACGATGCGCACGCTCCCGTCGGCCCGCACGACGGCCAGGGCGCCGTCGGCGGCGAGGCGCGAGGCCACGCCCTCGACCACCCCCGCGCCGCCCGCGAGGTCGGCCCGCACGTCCTGGCCGAGCGTGGCGCACATGCCCGCGTACTCGTCGGCGAGGGAGCGGGCGCCGCCGGGGCCGGGGGCCTGCGCGTCGCCCTCGTCGTCGGTCCAGCGGCCGACGACGTCGGCGAGCTCGCGCAGCAGCGCCGTCATCAGGGCGGTGCGGTCGAGCGCGGCGTCGGGCGTGCCGGCCAGCGCCAGCGAGGTGGCGGTGGGCACGGGCAGCTCGTCGTGCGTCTGCGTGACGTTGAGGCCCACGCCGACGACCACCTGCTGGTCGAGCAGCTCCTGGGGGTCGAGGTGCCGGTGGCCGGCCCCGTCGAGGCCCGGGACGGTCTGCGCGAGGATCCCCGCGACCTTGCGCCACGGCCCGAACCCGTCGATCGCCTCGGCGGCGGGCAGCAGCACGTCGTTGGGCCACTTGAGCGCGGCGGGCACGCCGGCGTCGCGCAGCACGCGCACGGTGGCGAGCCCGGCCAGCAGCGGCAGCCAGCCCAGCGCGGACGGCGGCACCACGGGCCGCAGCAGCGCGGACACGGTGAGCGCGGCGCGCGGCGGGGTGGTCCAGGTGCGCCCGGCGCGGCCGAGGCCGGCGCTCTGGTTCTCGGCGGCGAGCGCGGCGGGCGCGGCCGCCCCGGCGTGGGCCCGGGCCACGAGCTCGGTGTTCGTGGAGGGGCAGTCCTCCACGACGTCGACGCTCGCCCACGCCCCCGCGGGGGCGACGACGGCTGCCCTGACCTGCTCGACATCGATGCTGGCGCGTTCCACCGGCACATCCTTGCCGACGCGGGGGCCTCTGCGGAATCCCCCTCGGCGCGTCGCCCGTCGGCGTTTCCCGGCGTTGTGGGGTTCCACCAAGGAACGGCCCGCATCCGCGTCGAGGGGGCGCATCGAGGTGTGGCGAGCCGCCAACTAGGCTCGACGCTCGTGAACGCCCCCATCGAGATCGTCTCCGGGACCGCCGCCAAGCTGGCCGACCTGGAGCGCCGCCGCGCCGCCGCGGTCGACGCCCCCGAGGCCTCAGCGCGCGAGAAGCAGCACGCGCGCGGCAAGAAGTCCGCCCGCGAGCGCATCGAGGCCCTGCTGGACGAGGGCTCGTTCGTGGAGCTCGACGCGCTGGCCGCGCACCGCTCCCGCAACTTCGGGCTGGACAAGAAGCGCATCCCCGGCGACGGCGTCGTCACCGGGTACGGCACGATCGACGGCCGCCAGGTGTGCGTGTTCTCGCAGGACTTCACGGTGTTCGGCGGCTCGCTGGGCGAGGTGCACGGCGAGAAGATCGCCAAGGTGCAGGACCTGGCGCTGCGCACGGGCGTGCCGATCATCGGCATCTCGGACGGCGGCGGCGCGCGCATCCAGGAGGGCGTCGCGGCCCTCACGCAGTTCGCGGAGATGTTCCGCCGCAACGTGGCGGCGTCGGGCGTGATCCCGCAGATCTCGCTGATCCTGGGCCCCTCGGCCGGCGGCGCGGTGTACTCCCCCGCGCTGACCGACTTCATCGTCATGGCCGACGGCACGTCGAACATGTTCATCACCGGCCCGGACGTGATCCGCTCCGTCACGGGCGAGGACGTCGACTTCGAGACGCTGGGCGGCGGCCGCACCCACAACCAGAAGTCGGGCGTGGCGCACTACCTGGGCGCCGACGAGGACGACGCGATCGAGTACGTGCGCCAGCTCGTGGGCTACCTGCCGCAGAACAACCTCTCGGACCCGCCGAGCTTCGCGCCGGAGGAGCCCGACCTGGAGGTGGGCCCGCTCGACGAGGCGCTCGACACGCTCATCCCGGACTCGGACAACCAGCCGTACGACATGCGCACGGTGGTCGAGACGGTGCTCGACGAGGACTCGTTCCTCGAGGTGCAGCCGCTGTTCGCGCCCAACGTGCTGGTCGGGTTCGGGCACGTCGAGGGCCAGGCCGTGGGCATCATCGCCAACCAGCCGATGGCCATGGCGGGCACGCTCGACATCGACGCGGCCGAGAAGGCCGCCCGGTTCGTGCGCACGTGCGACGCGTTCAACCTGCCCGTGCTGACGTTCGTGGACGTGCCGGGCTTCCTGCCCGGCGTCGGGCAGGAGCACCAGGGCATCATCCGCCGCGGCGCCAAGCTCATCTACGCGTACGCCGAGGCCACCGTCCCGCTGGTCACCGTCATCACGCGCAAGGCGTACGGCGGCGCGTACATCGTCATGGGCTCCAAGCAGCTCGGCGCCGACATCAACCTCGCGTGGCCGACGGCGCAGGTCGCCGTCATGGGCGCGGGCGGCGCGGTCAACATCCTGCAGCGCCGCGCGCTGTCGGAGGCGGCGGCGAACGGGCTCGACGTCGAGACGGAGCGCAAGCGCCTGACTGCGGAGTACGAGGAGGCGATCGTCAACCCGTGGGACGCCGCCGAGCGCGGGTACGTCGACGCCGTGATCAAGCCGTCGGAGACGCGCCTGCAGGTGGTGCGGGCGCTGCGCGCGCTGCGCACCAAGCGCGCGTCGCTGCCTCCCAAGAAGCACGGAAACATCCCGCTCTGAGTGCCACCGCCGCTGGTTGAGCCTGTCGATTCCAGCCCTGTCGGAGAGAATCCCAAGATGAGCCACGAGGACACCACCCACGGCCCCGCGCCGCTGCCCGCCGTCGACCCCACCGCGATGCACGCGGCGGTGGACGCGCTGGCCGCGGCGCTCCACGAGTACGTGAGCACCGCCGTCGGTGTGCGCGCGGAGTTCGGCGCCGCGGAGTCCGACGACGACCCGCGCATCCTCGCCCTGGAGAACCGCGTGGGCCAGCTCAACGCGAGCCTGTTCGACTCCCTGCACGACGCCCTCGGCATGCACCCCGACCTCACCAGCTCGGTGTGGGAGCCGGAGGACGACGAGCACGAGCACGAGCACGCCCACGACCTGCCCGAGGGCGCCGAGCAGGCCGAGGTGTTCTACCTCGGCTTCGTGGTCAGCGCCCCGCCGGACGGCGCAGACATGACGCTCGACGGCGTGATCGACGTGCTCGACCAGGCCGGCGAGGACGCCACCAACACGTTCGCCGACGCCGGCTACGAGGTGGTCGAGTGGGCCGCCTCCCGCGGTGCGGCGCCGGGCTTCGGCGACGACGAGGACGAGGACGACGAGTGACCCCTGCAGTCAGGATCGTCCGCGGCGAGCCCGACGAGGTCGAGGTCGCCGCACTGGTGGCCGGCCTCGCGGCCGTGACCGCCGACGCCGGCCTGCCCGACGACGCCGCACCCCTCGACGAGTGGACCAACCGCTCCCGCTCGGTGCGCGGCAACGGGGCGGGGGCGACGGCGAGGTCGTTCGGAGGGCGCGCCGGGCGGCACAACGCCGACGCGTGGCGCTGGAGCCTGCGGAGCTGACGCGCCCCTTTCCACCCGTGATCAGCGTCTTCACAGCGCTGGTTCCGCCTGGCTAGGATGCGGCCGCCCCTCTCGAGATGGAGTCCCGTTGCCGCTCCGGCTTCCCGCCCGTTCGCTCGCCCGCACCACCCACCGCGTGTGGGCGGCCTCCGTCGCCGGGGCCGCACTGGCGGCGAGCCTCGCGACACCCCAGGCATCCGCGTCCGACGGTGCGTCGGCGACGTCGCCGCCCACGACCTCGCACTTCGTCCAAGCGGGAACGCCCGGTCCGCTGCGCGGCCAGGTGGTGCCCTGGGGTGACGGGAAGGGGCACCAGGAGGACCCGGACGCCCTTCCCGCCGGCGTCTACGCGGTCGCGGTCTCCTCGAGCTCGGACACGCTTCTCGTGCTCCGGAGCGACGGGCAGGCCGACTTCTATGGGAGCCAAACCGGGAAGGTGCCGGCGCTCCCCGACGGGGTTCGCTACGTCGCGGTGTCCGCGTACTTCCGGGGCGGGTACTTGCTCAGGTCCGACGGAGTCATCGTCTCTACCGACGGCTGGCCGACGACGGCGACCGTCACCTTCACGGCCGTCTCGGGATCGGTCGCGCTCACGAGCAGCGGCACGATCGCGAGACCCGACAATGGCGCCACCGCCGACTGCTCGGCAGGCGCCGTGCCCGCCACGGGGACCGTCTACACGGCTGTCTCCGGCCGCTCGACCAACCAGAGCTGGTCGGCGGTGCGGTCCGACGGCGCCGTCGTCTCGTGCGACGAGCTTCACCCCGGAACGGCCACGACCACGCTGCCACCCGCGGGGACGAAGTTCGTCGGCGTGGAGACGCGTCGCGGGCCCGCGCTCGCCGTCACCGCCGACGACCGCATCGTCTCGCTGGACGGCAGCGCCACGCCGACCGTGCCGGCGGGGCCCCTCCTGCCGTGCCCTCCGGCCTCCTGACCTCGCGTGGGGGGCGCCTCCCCCGGCCACAATCGGCCGCCTGGCTCGGTGCTTCCCGCCGCGCACTCCCCCCCCCCTCTCCCCCCCACCCCCCCCCCCC
>Ga0082212_10000240_pt1 | contig 80457 bp, 73 predicted proteins | sample TergutNt197P3_FD_71548 | JGI IMG/M metagenome (GOLD analysis project Ga0082212, IMG submission 71548) | Neocapritermes taracua P3 segment gut microbial communities from Petit-Saut dam, French Guiana - Nt197 P3 | ecosystem: Host-associated > Arthropoda: Insects > Digestive system > Gut ...
GGGATCGACTTATATGCGGCAATCGCAGGATCAGGTGGCGAATGTGAATGGAACAGTTATTCATTATCAGGACTATATCGACCGGATAGAAGAAATGTCTAAAATTTACAAGATGCAATCGAACGGGGCCAACCTGACTGATGAACAGAATACGCAAATAAGGTTAAGTGTCTACGATAACATGGTCAATGAGATTGTGTTGAACGACGCGCTTAAAAAATTGGGGTTAACGATTACTCCGGAAGAGCTGTTTGATATGGTTCAGGGCGAGAATATTTCGCCGTTTGCGCAACAATTTCCTTATTTCACGGATCCGGAGACAGGCATGTTCAATAAAATGAGAGCATTGAATGTGCTGAAAACAATTGAGAACTACGAATCTGTCGCTCCGGAATACAGAGGCGAAATCGAACAGGCACGCGACTTTTGGCTGTTCTGGGAACGCAATATGAAAACACAAAGTTTGCAGAACAAATACATGGATTTGTTATCAAAAGCAATAGTCGTGAATCCGCTTGAAGCCAAAGATGCCTTTAACTCTACGCTCGAAAGTTCGGATATTGTCTATGCCATGCAACCATTTGTGGCGATTCCTGATTCTGCCGTTACGGTAAGCGACAGTGAAATCAAAAATCTTTACAACCAGCGTAGAGAGCAGTTCAAACAGAAAGAGTCGAGGGTAATAGACTATATTTCAGTTGAGATAAAACCCAGCCAGGAAGACTATGAACAAGTCTTGGCGGCCGCAAATAAAGTATTGGAAGAGCTGGAAACGGCCGAAAAAATTGAAGATGTTGTCAATGCTACTTCCGAAGCACCTTATATGGACGCTTTTGTTTCTACAAACAGCTTAGACACCGATATGCAGGCATTTATCGAAAATGCTGCGATAGGCGATATCGAAGGCCCGCTTTTCAGAGAAGAAAGCTACCGGATTTTTAAATTAATGGACAAAACGGTTGCCGCCGACTCAGTCAATGTAAGCCATATCCTTTTGAGTACCCAAGCAGGAAACAAAGAAACCATGCAAGCAATGGCTGATAGCCTTGTTGGTGTTTTAAAATCAGGCGGTGATTTTGCAGAGTTGGCCGCGCTCTACTCGATGGATCAAAGCGGTCAGAACGAAGGCATACTCGGATGGATGACCGAAATGGAAGCCTTACGTTATTTCGGCATAGAATTTAAAAATGCCATCTTTTCAGCCTCCATCAATGATCCCGTTATTTTGTCGTCAACGTATGGCATCCATATCCTGAAAATTACGGAAAAGACAGCCAATGTACCTAAATATAAATTGGCATACATTCATTTGTCGGTCACGCCAAGCTCGAAAACATTTACAAGACTCTATAACGATTTGAATCAGTTTATCTCCATTAATAATTCGATTGAGAAAATGGAGGCGGCAGCAACAGATGCGGGATATGTCCTTAATTCGAATGTGAAAGTTGCGCAGGACGACAGGTATTTAGGTGTAATTCCCGACTCACGTGCCGTATTGCGATGGGCTTTTGAAAGTAAGAAAAAAGGCGAAATATCCAAAATATTTGAATCAAAAAGTCACTTTATTGTAGCAGCACGCAGAGGCGCTATACCTGAAGGGTATCAATCCGTGCAATCGTTGGCTCCCATATTGAGAATGGAATTGTCGTCCGGACTGAAAGGTGAAAAAATAGCTGATAATTTGAAAGCTAAAAACCTCAGTTCAATTTATGCGTATGCCGAAGCAATGGATACACAAATAGATACGGTGCGGTTCATTGATTTTTCCACAGCCCGGATTGCGGGAATAGGCGCTGAACCGAAACTCAATGCTTACGTAACCTCTGCTCCTCTTGATCAGACAAGCGAGCCGGTGGTTGGGAATAATGGCGTGTATGTTTTCAATGTAATCAACAGGAATAAAGCTGAAAGCGATTATGATGAAAAAAGTGAGATAAACAAATTGGAAATGAACCTTTCATACCGTGCCGGTTATGCTGCTTATCAGTCTTTAATGGAAAAGGCAAAAATCACAGATAACCGCATAAGATTTGAATAGAATATAAAATAAATAAGAGCTGTTGTGTGAAACGCAACAGCTCTTATTTATTTTTTGGGGGAAGCTGAGGAAATGGGGGAAATAGGGGAAGCCGGGAATATGGAAACAAAGCCTTGTCTGTCCGGCATGACATTGGAGGAGTTAAAAGGCGTAGCAGCTAAAGCCGGATTACCTGCTTATGCTGCACGACAGTTAGCCGATTGGCTATACAAAAAAAAGATAACCTCTATTGCCGGAATGACAAACATCGCCGTTTCCAAACGCTCATTTTTAGAAGAACATTACGACATAGGCATATTTCCGCCGGTCGACAGGATAGTTTCGTCCGACGAAACCGTCAAATATCTTTTTTCTGTTGATACAGGCCGATTTGTAGAAACAGTCTTTATACCCGCAGCAAATGAACGCTCAACCCTTTGCGTATCATCCCAGATAGGATGCAGGATGAACTGTGCTTTTTGCGGAACAGGTAAACAGGGTTTTGCCGGCAACCTGACATCCACTGAAATACTGAATCAAATCCACTCGGTGGCAGAATCAAACCAACTGTCCAATATCGTTTTTATGGGGATGGGAGAACCTTTTGACAATACAGACGCCCTTTTCCGCGTATTGGAAATCCTCACATCTTCTTACGGCTACGGGTGGAGTCCAAAACGGATTACCGTTTCGACAGCAGGTATCATCAAAGGATTAAAGTTTTTCTTAGAAAGCAGTCAATGTAATTTAGCCATCAGCATCCATTCGCCATACCCTGACGAGCGCCGTTTGCTGATGCCCATCGAAAAAACCAATCCCATCAAAGAGGTAATCCAACTAATCCGGCAATATGATTTTTCGCACCAACAACGTATTTCGTTCGAATATATCATGTTTGAAAACCTGAACGATTCCGTACAACATGCAAAAGATTTAGCCAAATTATTGGCAGGAATTCCTTGCCGTGTGAACTTGATTAATTATCATGTTATCCCTGATGTTACGTTCGGAAACTGCACTGTGAAAAAGATGGAATTGTTTCGTGAAACGTTGAATACAAAAGGTATAACATGTACAATCCGTACCTCACGAGGTGAAGATATAGCGGCTGCATGTGGCATGTTATCGACTGAAAAAATAAACAGAAAAAAAGAATATTACCGATAAATTGCCGTTTTTTCAGTAAAAAACGCTAAATTTGTCAGCACAAAAAATAAAAAAAATATGAAAGCACAGATTTTATCTACAATTTTAGCTTCCTTGATTTTAGTACTTGGAAGCTGCGACAACAATCCGACAGGCATCCGTGCCACCGGAGTGCCTTTTGATATCGTAGTTGTGGCCGACCCCACGACATGGAATAATACTGCGGGTATTTTGCTCAACAACGAACTGACAGCGCCTATCCCGGGTCTTTTACAGGATGAGGCATTTATGCAGGTCACTTATGCCCCGACATACGAATTTAAAGGTATGTTGACGTATGTCCGTAATATTCTTATCGTCGATGTGGACGAAACATTGTATACGAGAGTGGCTGTGAAAACCGAACGCAACCGCTGGTCGGTAGGACAGGCCGTCGTACGTATTCAGACGCCAAACGAGTCATTCTTAGTCAACTATCTGAAAGATAATGAAGGAGTACTGGTTAATTATTTCGCCAAAACCGAAATGACGCGGATGGCTGACGCGCTTCAGCAGTCATTCAACATTCCGGCCATGGACAGACTGATCGCACAGTTTAGTGTCAAGATGAATATTCCGACCGATATAAGGAACTTTAATAAAGATGAAACTGATTTTTTCTGGACATCTAACAATGCCGTCAGAGGCCGGATGGATATGGTGGTATATACATTTCCCTATACTGACACTCAGACATTTACATTAGAATATATGTTAGCCATGCGCGATTCCATACTGGGCGCCAACATTCCGGGATCATTCCCCAATTCTTATATGTCGACCAATGCCGCCTTTACATCCTACACCCCAATCACTTTGTATGGGAAATATTGTGGCGTGTTACGCGGATTGTGGGAAATGGAAGGTGATATGATGGGAGGCCCGTTTGTCAGCTTTGCACGGTTGGATGAAGTAAATAATCGTGTCGTCGTAGCCGAAGGGTTTGTGTACGCCCCGGAAACGAACTTGAAAAAAAATATGATGCGACGATTGGAAGCATCGTTGTATACACTGCGCTTACCGGGTGAATTTGAAACAGCATTGGAAAGCCCGGTCATAAACGATTGAAAATAATTATGGACAAAAACCGGATAAAAACAGGGATTACCCACGGTGACATCAACGGAATCGGCTATGAGGTCATTTTGAAAACATTAGCCGATGACCGGATCGCAGAATTTTGTACGCCTATTCTGTACGGATCGCAGAAAATCGTACATTACCATCTGAAAATAATGGAATTGCCGGCAATCAATTTCAAAGTCATCAGCAAACCCGAAGAAGCCGTCGATGGTAAGATCAACCTGATTAATTGTGTGGACGAAAATTTGAAAATTGAATTTGGCCGTTCAACACCTGAAGCAGGCTTAGCTGCATTTGCTGCACTCGAAGCGGCTACTTCCGATCTCAAACGGGGCGCAATTCAAACAATGTTGACTGCGCCGATCAACAAATATAATATTCAGAGCGACAGTTTTCATTTTCCCGGCCACACCGGTTACCTTGAAAAGGTATTTGAGGAAGAAGGACAGCATAAATCGCTGATGATCATGACAAACGATCAACTCAGGATCGCGCTGGTAACTACACATATCCCGCTGGGTCAGTTAATAACACAACTGACCCGCGAGTTAATCGTAGAAAAATTGTCCCTTTTCAATACATCCCTGATTCAGGATTTCGGAGTGATCAAACCCTGTATTGCCGTATTAGCGCTCAATCCACATGCCGGCGATAACGGGGTGTTGGGTTCGGAGGAAGAGACAATCGTCATACCTGCCATTGCCGATGCTGAAAAACAAGGTATTACAGCATTTGGCCCCTATCCGGCCGATGGATTTTTCGGTTCACAATCCAATCTGAAGTTTGACGGAATACTCGCTATGTATCATGATCAGGGGTTAATTCCTTTTAAACTGTTAGCGATGGAAGACGGAGTGAATTATACTGCCGGCTTACCGGTGGTACGTACATCGCCCGCACATGGAACGGCTTACGATATTGCAGGGAAAAATGCAGCCTCAGAAGCGTCGTTCCGGAACGCACTCTATGCCGCGATCGATATTTACCGCAAACGGCAAGCATGGAAGGATATGACAGCCAATCCTTTACGTAAACATTATGTTGACAGGGGCAGTGATAACGTAAAACTCGATCTGATGGTCGAAGAACCCAATGATTAATTTTTTGATTAGATATTACAATGTTTAAAAATAAGACAATCGTATATACTTCAGGTACATTTGATCTGTTTCATTACAATCATTTGCGCATGATAAACTATGCGCGCAGTCTGGCGGATATCTTAATCGTAGGCGTAAGTACGGACGAATTGGTTTCGTCGTATAAAACGCCGCCTACCATTCCTTTCAACGAACGCCTCCAGATTATTGAAGCATTAAAGACACCTGATATAGTGATACCTCAACACTCACTCGACCATGCTGAAATAATGAAAAAACTGAATATTGATGCTTTTGTTGTGGGCGACGACTGGTACGGAAAATACGATTATCTGAAAGATTTGGGCGTGCAGGTTTTTTATTTCCCTTACGGAACAGGTGTTTCGTCGTCTTCACTGAAGAAAACGATTTACGATTCGTACGAAAAACATTTGATTCAGGAGAGAAAAGCGAAACCGGTTAATGTAGAGACGCGGCGTGCCGCTTCTCATGAAGATGACAGTAGTCAATAAAAATGTATATACCGTTGATTCTTAGCACGATTTCGACGTTGAAAATAAAATATGGCTAAAAATGCATTCATTACAGGTGGAACCAAAGGAATCGGAAAAGCAGTAGCAATATGCTTAGCAAAAGCCGGCTATGATTTATTGTTGACCTGTTACGCTGATACAACAGAAGAAATTCAAACCACAGAAACAGCATGTAAAAGCTATGGCGTTAACGTAGCGGTATTGGAAGCAGATATTGCTGATAAACAATCTATTGAGGTTGTAAATAAATTTATTACGGCTAACGCAATCACATTTGACGCAGTTGTGTTCAACGCCGGATTGACTTATCGCTCTACATTCGAAAACATGGAATTGGCCGAATGGGAACGTATATTCTTTGCCAATGTGCATTTCCCGGTCTTTTTGCTGCAACAGATTGTAGGCCATATCAAACCGGCCGGAAGTGTAGTGTTTACCGGTTCACTGATGGGAATCGAACCACATGCCACATCACTCTCTTACGGAGTGACCAAATCGGCTGTTCACGCATTGACCAAAAACTTAGTTAAATTTCTGACTCCCTACCATATACGCGTCAATGCCATTGCTCCGGGTTTTGTCGATACGGAATGGCAGAAAAACAAACCGCAGGAAATCCGCAGGAATATAGAAAACAAATTAGCCGCAGGCCGTTTCTGTACGCCCGACGAATTAGCCGATGTTTATTTGCTGTTGATTGAAAATCAATATATTAATGGAGAAATTATTGTGGTTGACGGAGGATACTCGTTTAAATAAATTAAAAATTAGGAATTAGGAATTAGGAATTAGGAATTAGAAATCAGTGTCGGGTCAATGATAAAAATGATGCCCAATTCCCCATTTGAAAGGGGTTTGGGGGATGTAATCTGAATATTGCACGGTTGACACGACATGAGGAGTTAAGAATTATATGTTATGAATGAAGAGTTTACATCGTCGCTCAAATCGGTTGAAACAGAAAACAGGCTCGACCTGTATTTTTACCGCCCTATCGCTTTCCGGATTGCGCGTTTCCTGAAACATACATTTGTGACGCCGAATATGGTCACCATACTTTCCATATTTGTTGGCGCAGGTACAGGTTTAATGTTTTATTTCGATAATCTTATCTATAATTTAATTGGTATTTTTCTATTGGTCATGGCCAATATACTGGATTGCGTCGATGGACAACTGGCTCGCCTGACCGGCATTAAATCGAAGATTGGACGCATTTTAGACGGACTTGCAGGAGATATTTGGTTTTTTATGATTTATATCTGTTTAGCCTTGCGCCTGACACACGAGTTCGGAACCGCATGGTTTTTTATTCCGGCTGCACTGTCGGCTTTGTCACACTTATTACAGGCTAATATCACGGATTATTATAAAACATTACATTTATATATTGAGAGCAAGGAAAAAGGCAGCGAATTCCATAATAAAGAGCAGATTAAAACGCAACAACAACAACTTTCGGGTTTCAAAAAAATGATTGTAACATTGTATATGATTTATACAGGCATACAGGAGCGAATGACGCCGGTTTTACAACAACTGTTATTGCGGTTGAAAGAAAACTATGGCGATGATATTCCTCAACCTATTCGGTTGAAATTCAGGCGTGACAGTCGTCGGATCATGAAACAATGTATTGATTTTATGACGTTTAACGGACGCACTGTAGTACTTTTTTTAGTTGTACTGAGTGGCTATATCTGGATTTACTTTATTTATGAAATTATTTTCCTAAATTTTATTTTATTTCTTTCCATTAGGATGCACGAAAAAATATGTCGCAAATTATATAATGAATTACCCTGAAAATGAAAAAGATAGTTTTTGACATTGAAGACCTTCAGGCAATGAGTCCGGTTTTTAAAAACAGGATACTTGCTTTTCTGGGACGAAAACTGATTAAATGGCTTGATTTCGAGAAGGTAAATATCATACATTCAACGCATTGTCATTTACAAGGAGCGGAATTTACTTCGGCCATATTAGCCGATCCCATTATGGATGTAAAATATGTTTTACACGGAAAGGAACATTTGGAATCGCTTCCCGAAGGCGCTTTTATTACCATCTCCAACCATCCGATCGGCTCGTTGGACGGAATCATTTTGATTGATATTTTTGCCTCCCGCCGAAAAGATTACCGCGTGATGGTCAACGGGATGTTGGAGAAGATCGGCGCTTTAGCCGGCAATTTTATATCTGTCCTACCTGTAACAGACAAAAAGTATAAAGGAAGTTCGTCGAATACCGGAGGTGTCCGTGCATGTATCAGTTGTTTGAAAGAAGGTCATCCCCTCGGATTTTTCCCTGCCGGAGCCATGTCGTTTAAGGTTAAAAATAAACAGATAAAAGACCGTCCGTGGATTCATAGCGTTGTCAGATTGATACGCAAAGCCAATGTACCTGTCTATCCGGTATATTTCGGTTGTCAAAACTCCAAATTCTTCTATTGGCTTGGTAAAATAAGCTGGAAAATACGAACGCTCCGCGTTCCGACCGAAGCATTCAACAAACGAGGCCAAACATTCGACATCTATATCGGCCAACCCATCCCCCCCGAAACCCTCAAACAATACCCCGACGATGCAGCACTCGCCGATTTTCTCTACCGGACAACGTATAATTCGAAAATAAAATGTAATTTTGTCAGTTCAAACTGACAATTATTACAGGCATAGCTTATGACTGCAAAAGATATATTACCTGTCAAACAACGTTTTGGCATTATTGGAAATGATGAGGCATTGATGCGTGCGATTGATGTGGCATTGCAGGTGGCGCCTACCGACTTAGCTGTTTTGATAACAGGCGAGAGTGGGGTAGGGAAGGAGATTTTTCCACAGATTATTCATCAGAATAGCCCGCGCAAACATAAACAATACATTGCAGTGAACTGCGGCGCTATTCCCGAAGGTACGATTGATTCGGAATTATTCGGGCATATAAAAGGTTCATTTACGGGCGCTTTGGACGATCGCAAAGGCTATTTTGAGGTAGCTGATGGCGGCACCATCTTCTTAGATGAGGTAGGGGAGTTGCCGGCGTCGACGCAGGCACGGTTGCTCAGGGTATTGGAAAGCGGTGAATTTATCAAAGTAGGTTCGTCGAAAGTACAAAAAACAAATGTACGCATCGTTGCAGCAACCAACATAAACTTAGCCGAAGCCATTCAAATGCAAAAGTTTCGTCAGGACCTTTATTACCGGTTAAATACGGTTCCTGTACAAATCCCGGCGCTTCGTGAACGTCCGGGTGAAGATATATTATTGTTATTCAGGAAATTTGCAAGCGATTGCGCAGAGAAATACCAAATGCCGGCCGTCATACTCGAAGATGATGCACGGCAAATGTTAGTTAACTACCGCTGGCCGGGAAATATCCGCGAACTGAAGAATGTGACCGAACGCATGTCGGTCATCGAGCGCGACCGGACTATCTCTGCCGACATACTTCGTATGTACCTTCCCAATTTGGAAATGGAAAAATTTCCGGTGCTCGCAAACCGCGATAACAGCCAAAAAGTATTTCACAACGAGCGCGAAATTCTTTATCAGGTACTGTTCGACCTGAAAAAAGATGTCAATGATTTAAAGGAATTGGTTCATGGTATTATGAGCGGGAACATTCAAATGACAGTAGAAAACAACGATATCTATTCGCATCCCATCCATTCTGTTCCTAATATTCAGGAAATAGAGGCGGTCGAGCAATCATTCGCTTTGGATGATGTAGAAAAAGATATGATACGGAAAGCGCTTGAAAAGCACCATGGACGCAGAAAAAATGCGGCAACGGATTTAAAAATTTCGGAACGTACACTTTATCGAAAAATTAAGGAATATGGACTGGAGTAAATTAAAAATTAAAAATTAAAAATTAAAAATTGGGAAATACGTTTATAATCAAATATTAAAAATCATTCAACAATGTTTGGCTTTTATAATAATCACGAACATAAAAATCAAGAAGGTAGGAAAATAACATGCGGCTTTGCCATGCTATTGCTGCTTATTGGATTGAACTCCTGTAGCATACGATATGGTTTTGTGGGCGGGACGATGGATTATTCGAAAGTACAGTCTATCTCTATCAAGGATTTTCAGAATATGGCGCCTTATGTATATGCTCCTTTGTCGCAGAAGTTCACGGAGCAATTGCGTGAAAAATACAACCGCCAGACACGCCTGCAAGTGCTTCGTGACAATGGACAAATGGATTTGGAGGGCGAGATTACCGCGCATGAATTGACGCCTTTGGCTGTCAGAGAAGATATGTTTGCTTCACAGACACGCATGACTATTACCATCCGGGTACGTTTCACCAATCAGGTGACGCCCGAAGATGACTTTGAACAAAGTTTTTCGGCTTACCAGGAATTTAGCATCGACAGAGATTTGCAAGCCGTCGAAGATGAATTAACCGAATTAATTATAAAAGAAATAATTGATCAAATATATAATGCCACTGTGGCAAAATGGTAAACAATGACCTGCACTGAACTCTATCAATTAATGGCTGATCCGGTACGGATTTCGAATAAAACAATTCCTGATTTACAACAGATTATCTTTGATTTCCCTTTTTTTCATGCAGCACGCATGTTATATTTACAAAAAATGGCAGTCACAGGAGACATCAGGCTCAACGTGGAATTGAAAAAAATGGCTATTCATATTCCTGACAGAATCAAACTGTTTATGTTGGTTGAAGGAAATCCGGTAATCAATCAATTAACCGAAACAGCTGAACAAGAGGAAACTATTCAACATACTGAGCGTAGTATCCCGAAAACCGATTCGTTGGAGAAAGACCCTTTATCGTTCGAACCTGCCGCATTGGCTACCATTGATTATACGCGGATGCTGGAAGATGAAAACCAACAACCGGATGCCTCTCAACCCAAATTACAACATCAGGAATTGATTGATTCGTTTATCCTGAACGAACAGACGCGTTCACACAGCCGCATAGTCATAGATCCCGCCAAAACGAACGCTGATTCTAACGAATTGATCCATGAGCAGGAAAATTCTGAAAATCTGTATTTCACTGAAACACTGGCCAATATCTACATTAAACAAAAACGATACGACAAGGCTTTAGAAATTATTAAACGATTAAGTTTGAAATATCCAAAAAAAAATATTTACTTTGCAGACCAAATTCGCTATCTCGAGAAATTGATTATTCATATTAACAAATAAAAGGAATGTACATTTTTATTTCTATTTTGATTTTACTTGCATCTATTTTGCTCATTTTGATTGTTTTAGTTCAAAATTCCAAAGGTGGTGGCTTAGCCTCCGGTTTTTCGTCGTCCAACCAGATTATGGGCGTTCGCAAAACAACCGATTTTTTAGAAAAAGCTACCTGGGGATTGGCTTGTACGGTTATTGTTTTATGTATTGCAATCACGAAATTTATTCCCCGTCAATCGGCAAATACGCAACAACAGTCTGTCATGCAGCAACAAATCAATGATGCTGTTATGGTAGACCCGAATATACTTGCTCCCGATTTTGGAGCGGTTCCTCCGGCGGAAGAATAACATTATCATTACGAGTTAAACGCTTGAATTTTAATTCGTAATGTATTTTGGACTGTTAGCTCAGTTGGTTCAGAGCATTACCTTGACAGGGTAGGGGTCGCTGGTTCGAGTCCGGCACAGTTCACACCTCAATTCAATCATGCGTACTTCTGCCGCCCTACAATATTTATACTTGCAAAAGCCGGTAAGTTCAGTTATACTTATCTGTTGCATTGCTGTATTGCCGTGGATAGCAATGGGTGATTTTTCGACAAAAGGCGAACCAAGAGAAGCAGCCGTAGCCGTTTCGATGCTCGAAACAGGCGACTGGATATTGCCGAAAGTCTATGCCAACGAATTTGCATACAAACCTCCCATGATGCATTGGATGATAGCCGTCTTTTCGTTACCGGAAGGGCATGTGTCGGAATTTACGTCGCGGTTGCCATCGGCCATTGCCTATACGCTGATGTTAGTTTTCGTACTTATTCTGTTTGGCAGGAAAACGCGTTTTCAGGAGGCCTTTATTGCCACTTTGCTTCTGTTGACATGTTTTGAAATCCACCGTGCCGGACTGACGTCGAGGGTAGATATGCTATTGACAGCCTTTATAGTCATCGGATTAATCCAACTTTTCAGATGGGAAGACAACTTGGAATTAAAAGGATTACCGGTGATTATTCCGTTGATTTTCAGTGGCGCTATTCTTACAAAAGGGCCGGTCGGAATCGTTCTTCCCTTGTTTGTTTTTGGCGTATATCTTCTGATGCTCCGGAAGTATAGCCTGTTGAAAATCACCAAATCAGTTCTGTATATTGGCGTTGCATCCTGTTTTATCCCCTTGTTATGGTATATTGAGGCATGGCGGAATGGAGGTAACGAGTTTCTGAACGTGATATTGGCCGAGAACTTTGGCCGTTTTTTTCATTTGGGAGATAGCAATATTCAATACGATTTGGGACATGAAGCGGGAGCCTGGTATAATATTGTAACATTGATTGCCGGATTTATTCCTTGGACTTTATTGTTGTTTTTCTCACTTTTCGGATTGAAATTCAGCAAACCCGGCATCCCTGTAAAACAATGGTTTGTAAAAGTCTGGAACGGTATTTTGACGATGGATAAAATCAAACTTTTCAGCTTGGTCGCTTCTGTCTGTATCCTGTTTTTCTATGCTATTCCAAGCAGTAAACGCAGTGTATACCTGATGCCGGCGTATCCTTTTATTGCTTTGTTTATTGCGCAATACTTTATTTATCTGACTGAATACTGCACCCGGATTTTCCGGTTATTTGCCGGTACATTGCTCGTGCTTATCTTTCTTGTTATATTGATTATTGTAATTCAGCTGACCGGAATGATGGATGTCAACACCATAGTTGCCGGATTTATAACCAAACAGTCTGTGCTTGAACAGATTGAAGCCGTTTCAAAGTCTTTGTCACCCGGCATGGTGCAGATTTTCATCTATGCGATGCTGTTAACTTCCGCAAGCATATTATTTTATCATATCCGGAAGAAAATCAAAATCAAAATACTGTATGCCTCTATTTTAGTGGTGTTTTGCATCAACCTCTTTATCGATGGCGTGGTAATGCGTGAAATCAGAAATACAACTTCTGCACGCCCTTTTGCAGAGGAAATTCAAAAAAACTATCCGCTAAACAAAACCAATGTATTTGTAATGAATAACCTGCGGAGTTACGCAAATTTGTATGGCATGAATTTTTACATGGGTAATAGTTTCCGCAATTTTGAACTCGAACAACCTCAGACAGGTTATTTTTTATCCACCGAAAAGGATTTCCCTGCCATCCAACAACAATTTCAAGGGAAATATATTTTTACACCCCTACGTACATCTCCTAAAACAATCAGCGATGTACGCAGCAAAGTCGTACTAAGCAGCTTTACAATTACGAAATAAATGCACCCCGTTCGGTTTCAACCGAAAGTTATTTATTGGTTTGATATCCAAGTTTGGTACTAGGCTCGAATGTATCTTTCTCAAAAATCATATCGATTGCTTCTTCCGGAGTGTTTGCCATTTTCCAGATTTTAGTATGTTGATGGTGAATAAATTGTTCCTTAACAGCATGGCACAACATTTTCAGCAAAAAATCATAATACCGGTTCGTATTCAGGATAACAATCGGTTTTGGATACAATCCCAACTGTTTCCATGTAATAATTTCCAACAGTTCTTCCATTGTGCCGAAGCCACCGGGTAACGCAATGGCTGCATCGGCCAGTTGAGCCATTTTATATTTACGTTCGTGCATGGTGTTTACTTCGATTATTTCCGGCAATGCAGGATAACCCCAGCCACGGTCAATCATAAAGCGGGGAATCACGCCAGTAACTGTTCCGCCTGCCTGCAGTGTTGCGTCGGATACAGTCCGCATCAAACCGATTGCACCGGCTCCATTGATTACTTTTATGTTACGCTCTCCAAGCAGTGTCCCCAACTGCGCCGCTGCTTCTGTATATACCGCGTCAATCCGCGTACTCGAAGCACAATAAATACAAACCGATCGAATCATAGGATTAATTTTTCGTATGCAACCCTCGAATTACCATCCGCCAAAACGATACGCCCGCAATAAGTAAACCCATTCTTTTCCAATGTTTTGCGCATCGGTAAATTATCTTTATGCGTGTCAATCTTAAAGCTCGGGATATTGGATTGAACAGCCATTTTTTCCACTTCATTCAGTATATACGAAGCAACTCCTTTCATTTTGAAACGATTATCAATTGCCACACGGTGCACTACCACAAATTCGCCGCAGCTCAACCATTCGCCTTCATAAATCCGATCGTATGTCGGTTCATAATTGAAAATAATGGTTGCTGTGGCAATCACGTTTCCATCCATTGTCAAAACATAAGCAGTCCCGTTATCCAAATCTTGCCCGATAACGCCGGTATTCGGATAATTGTTTTGCCATTGGTTGACTCCCAAGGCTTTCAGGGATGCCTGTGCCTGAATAAATATGGCCATCATCGCAGGGATGTCAGCTGATGTTGCTTTTCGAAAAACCATTTTTTGAACAATAATGTGTCAAAGATATATATTTAATGTAATATGTTATGTATATTTGTCCGCAAAATCTAAAAAAATCCGTATGAAACAGTTTTTTAAAATGATGTTTGCCGCTACCTTTGGCGTTTTAATTGCGTGTATATTGATAGCGGTTATTGGTTTTACTTTTTTTATTGCTATTTTCATGAGTATCGGCTCAGACTCAAAGGTAGCATATACACCGAAATACGATGAGAGTGTTTTTAAAATATCTTTTAACGGGCTTATAGTAGAAGATGCTGAAGCCGATCCATTTACAAGGTTGTTTAGCGATAATACCACCTTATCGTTGAAAGACATCCTTGCCTCTATCCGGAACGCAAAAGAACAAAATGCCATCAAGGGTATCTATTTGGATATGGGATTATTTTTCACGGGCACGTCCAACGTTGATGCCATTCGCAGGGAGTTGATCAGTTTTAAGGAAAGCGGGAAATTTATCGTTGCTTATGCCGATAATTATACGCAGTCGGGTTATTATCTTGCTTCAGTGGCTGATGAGGTGTACCTTAATCCGTTGGGTACGCTGGCGCTTACAGGATTTACGTCGGAAACCATGTTTTATAAAGGCCTTTTAGAAAAAATCGGTATTGAAATGATGGTATTCAAGGTTGGTAAATACAAAGGTGCAGTCGAACCGTTTCTGGGAGACAAACTGAGCGACGAAAACCGCGAACAAATATCTGTATATCAACAGGGAATATGGAATAATGTAACCAATGGCATTGCCAAAAGCCGAAGGATATTGCAGTCTGATGTAAATTATTTTGCCGATGAAGGGTTGTTTCTTTCCTCACCTTCTAATGCAATAGAATGTGGTTTAATTGATAGTTTGGCTTACCGGATTGAGGTGGAAAATTTGCTGATGGAAAAAACCGGACAGCTAAGTAAGTCGTTGAAAACGATAGGTATACAGAAAATGAAAAGAGCTATGAAACCTGCACGCGAATTTCGGAATAAAATTGCCGTTCTTTATGCTGAGGGTGAAATTTCGGGTATTCCATCGTCCTATAGCGCCGGTACCGGCATAACGGAAAAGCTGGCTAAAGAAATGAAAAAACTGCAGGATGACGAATCAGTAAAGGCTGTTGTGCTGCGTGTTAATTCACCGGGAGGCAGTGCGTATGTTTCCGAACAAATATGGCGACAGGTGGTTGAACTGAGAAAAAAGAAACCCATTGTGGTGTCTATGGGCAATGTAGCTGCCTCCGGCGGTTATTATATTTCGTGTGCGGCCAATAAAATTGTTGCGGAAGAAAATACGCTGACCGGCTCGATAGGTATATTCGGACTATTTCCCAATACTTCGGGACTGTTTGAGAAATTGGCTTTGACAACTGATGTGGTCAAAACAAATACATATTCCGATTTAGGCGATCCTTCCCGTCCGATGACTGACGACGAACAGGCATTGATTCAAGCCAATATTGAGCGGGGATATGATGTGTTCGTGACCCGCTGTGCCCAAGGACGCAAAATGAGCAAGGAAGCGATCGATGAGATAGGCCAGGGACGTGTCTGGACGGGGCGTCAGGCGCATGAAATAGGATTGGTTGATGAGCTGGGAGGCGTAGACCGGGCTATTGAATTGGCAGTTGAGCTTGCCGGAATCGTCAATTACACCCTATTCAATATATCAACTACCAACGATTTCATCAAGGAATTACTTGAGAAAAATCTCGAAGATGCCAAAATAGCCATGTTAAGAAATATGATGGGGGAAGACTATGAATATTTCAGCATCTTACAGCAAATGAAAAGGTTCAATGGCATACAGGCAAGATTGCCTTATGATTTAAAACCACTTTAATATAGTGAGTAGTTAGTAGAGTTTAGAGTTTAGTTAAATTATTCATTGTAAAAGATGGTAAAAGAAACGCATATCAAATTTTATCCTTATATGCTGCCGTTTAAACTTTTATACGGGGCTGTTATTTGGATTCGTAATTTATTGTTCGACTGGCGTTTGATGCGGTCGCAACAGTATACTATTCCTGTAATATGTATCGGTAATCTGGCTGTGGGCGGAACAGGCAAAACACCGCTTGTTGATTATTTAGTCCGTATGCTGAGCGACAAATACAGGGTTGCTGTACTTAGCAGAGGATATAAACGGAAATCATCCGGTTATAAGCTTGCAAACGAGCAAAGTACAAGTCGTGATATTGGCGATGAAGCATGCCAGCTTAAACAAAAATATCCGCATGTTACTGTTGCTGTCGACAAAAAGCGACGACGGGGAATAAAGCATTTATTGGATTTGCCGGAAGATGTGAGGCCGCAGATCATTTTGCTCGACGACGGATTCCAGCATCGTTATTTACAACCCTCATTTTCAATATTGATTACTGCGTATAACCGACTTTATTATCTCGATAAATTATTGCCTGTCGGCCTCCTGCGCGAAACGGCCAAATCTATTTCAAGGGCGGACATGGTATTGATCAGTAAATGTCCCGCCGGAATAAGCCGTATGGATTGCCGGCTTATTGAAAATGAAATTAATCCTGCTCCCAATCAACATATTTTTTTTACCAATGTTTTGTATCAGCAGTTGAAAGGGGTTTTTCCAAAAGATTGCTTTCCAAGCAAGTTGGAATACATTCAGAAAGATGACGAAATCCTTTTAATCACGGGAATAGCCAATCCTGCACCGTTTGTGGAAGAAATAAAGACTTATTCGGATAAAGTCAGTGTAATGTCTTATGGCGATCATCATGAATTTAGAAAAAAAGACTTTGCAAGGATGCAATCCACACTTTTGAAAATGACCGGTAAGCGTCCGATGATCATCTGTTCCGAAAAAGATGCCGCACGGCTTCGCCATAATCCGTATTTGCCGGAAGACTGGAAGTCACATCTCTATTATCTGCCTATGCAGGTTCATTTTATGTTCAATCGGAACGAACAGTTTGATAATCTTATTATGAAGCATATAACGTTGATGGAAAGTGGAAAGATATTAATGGTTAATGGCTGAATTTAGCGTTTAGTGAGTAGAGTTTAGCGTTTAGTTGGATTCCCTTCTTTTGGAGGGGCTAAGAGAGACCTTATTTATGCGAACAGAAATAGTAACATTAGGAGAATTTGGATTGATTCGTCGGTTGACGGATAAATTTATATTAAAGAACGAAAGCAGTAAGAATGGGGTAGGGGATGATGCAGCCGTACTTGATTATTCCGGTAAGCAAACACTTGTAACTACGGATATATTGTTGGAAGGCATTCATTTTGATTTGACATACGTACCTCTCAGGCACTTGGGATATAAAGCGGCGGTAGTTAATTTTTCGGATATCTATGCGATGAACGGACAACCCCGGCAGATAACCGTTTCCATTGGCGTATCCAAACGTTTTTGTGTAGAAGATTTGGAAGAAATCTATGCAGGCATTGCATTGGCATGTGATATTTATGGGGTAGATTTAGTGGGAGGCGACACCTCGTCGTCGCGTACAGGGCTGACAATCAGCGTAACCTGTATCGGAGAGGTCGAAAAAGAAAAAATCACCTTCCGTACCGGAGCCAAAGAAAACGACCTGATTTGCGTATCAGGCGATTTGGGTGCCGCTTATATGGGCTTGCAACTCTTAGAGCGCGAAAAACATATTTTCAGAGAAGAACCGAAATCCCCATCCGTAGAGGGCAGGGCTGAAAATGATTTTAACCCCGATTTTGCCGGAAAAGAATATCTGTTGGAGCGCCAATTGAAACCCGAAGCACGCAAAGACATCGTCGAAATGTTGGATAAGTCCGCTATTATTCCGACAGCGATGATTGATGTTTCCGACGGCCTTTCGTCCGATATCATGCATATTACACACCAAAGCGGTTGCGGATGCCGCATCTACGAAGAACACATTCCTGTCGATTACCAAACCGCCGTGATGGCCGAACAATTCAATATGAACCTGATAACAGCTGCCATGAACGGAGGTGAAGACTACGAACTCCTGTTCACCGTGCCATTGACGCTGAATGAACAGATGCAACAGATGACCGGCATAAAAATAATCGGATACATCACCAAACCCGAATTAGGTAATATCCTCGTAGGCAGGGACGGAGGCGAAATCCGACTACAGGCACAAGGTTGGAATTCGTTGCAAAATGAATAATTTTTCAAAAAAATTCCAATTAATAATTCCTAATTCATAATTAATTATTACCTTTGTCGCCGCAAACATGATGGTACCTTAGCTCAGTTGGTAGAGCAACGGACTGAAAATCCGTGTGTCCCTAGTTCGATTCTTGGAGGTACCACCCTTTTTTTTAGTTTCATAATGCAAAAAGAAGAAAACTCCTGAAAGTCATTGATTTTCGGGAGTTTTTGATTTTATCAGGAACTCTTTCTCACAACTCCGTTTTTAGGGCACACCTTTGAATATTCAAAAAGATATTGTATTTTTGCAAAAAAAAGAATATGGCAAAATACTTGGATCCTAAAATTGATGTGCTTTTCAAAAAGATATTTGGAGAGAATAAAGAATTGTTAATCAGTTTTTTAAATTCGTTATTGCCTCTGCAAGACGAACAGGAAATAGTAACAATAGAATATTTATCTCCTGAACAGGTACCCAGCACAATACTTGGAAAAAATTCAATAGTTGATGTAAAGTGTACAGACAACGAAGGGCGGGCTTTCATCGTAGAGATGCAGTCGGAATGGAGTAATGTGTTTCGTAAAAGATTACTGATAAACGGTTCGAAAGCGGTAATCAGGCAGCTGGATAAAAATAATCAATCAGACAGGGCAAAAAAGTTTCAGGAGTTGAAACCTGTTTATGTCTTAGCGGTGGTAAACGGCAATTTTTCAAAAGGTAAAGACTGGTATCATCATCTGCAAATCATGGATGCTAAAAATCCTGATGTAGTAATAGACGGCTTGTCTTATGTTTTATTGGAATTACCGAATTTTACGCCCGATACATGGTCTAACGCCCATAAAAAATTAGCCGTTTTATGGTTGCGCTTTTTAAAGGAAACAGACGGCTATTGTGATAAACTGCCCGAAGAATTAACATCAAACGAATTGATATACAGCGCTATAAAGATATGCGAGGAGTCGGCATTTTCGTATGCAGAAAGAGAAGCCTACGAATATGCTCAAGATGCGGCACGCTGGTTGGACAGCATCAAAGGCTTGGAAGATGAAGTTGTTGATGTCAGAAAATCGCTTGTCGAAAAAGACGTTGCGCTTGCCGAAAAAGACATTGCGCTTGCCGAAAAAGACAATGCGCTTGCCGAAAAAGACAATGCTCTTGCCGAAAAAGACAATGTACTTTTAGAACAACAGAAAAAGATAGCTGAATTAGAAAAACGTTTGGAAAATTCAGCACAATAAAATCGGTCGATTTTAAACTTTCAGGAAAATATTCTTTTTATACAACACATAGAGAAACAGCCAACAGGCAGCGATAAAACCTGTTGAGATGATGAGTTTGCCGACATCTTCGGGACATTTTGAAGCGATGCCTCCAACGAAGAAATCTGCTATTTGACGAAAATTAATAAACCTTTGTGCAATATAGATTGTGATGGAATTGAGGCCGATGACACGGAAGAAAAACGACCACTTGTAATAGCCTTTCACGTCGATGATATAGTAGAAGAGCGCAAACATAATCAACGAATATCCGGCTACAACCAAAACGAATGTGCTGGTCCACAGTTTTTTGTTGATCGGAAACCAATAACTCCAAATCCACCCGACAACAATACAGACGACTGCTGCCAAAAGCATATAAAGGACTTTTTTATTTCCCGAAAGTTGTTCGTTAGGAAGCTGTACAAACCGGCCTGTAAACATACCCAGCAATGCCGTTACAATTGCCGGTAATGTGCTTAGTATTCCTTCGGGGTCGAATGTCTTTTCGTTCAATCGTCCGGGCAAAAATACCCGATCAACCACGCCTACAAGATTATTTTCAAACGAAAAAGGGTCGTCGCCACCCGGTATTAACCACATTATCAGCCAATAGCCAATCAGGATTGCGGCCGAAATAATCCAACATGTCCTTGCTTTGAAATTCATAAAAATCAATGCTGCAAACATCCATGCCAACCCGATACGCGCCAACACACTGGCATATCTGACATCCGGAAAATTCAATCTTAAAATGCCATTATAGATACAACCTAAAAGAACAAGCATAAGCCCTCTCTTAATAATTTTCAATACAATGCTTTTTTCGGATTTCCCGTTTGCTCTTTGTTTGGCTATGGAGAAAGGAAATGAGATGCCGGCCACAAAAAGAAACAACGGGAAAATGGTGTCGTGATGCGTCAGACCGTTCCATTTCACATGGCTCATTTGTGCTGTCAGCCATTCAGTTACACTGCCGGAAGGAAACAAACTGCATAAAATTACCACCCATCCGGCAAATCCCATGATAAACAACATATCAAATCCCCTAAGTGCATCGAGCGACTTCAAACGTACTTCCTTATTCATATTTATTCTGTTTTTTGTGCTGCAATATTACTGTTTTTTTTGCATATCTTTGCAAAATGGGAAAGAATAAATTAAAAAAGTTTGCTGAGATGGCGGATTTTCCGCATGTTTATGAGTATCCGTTTGCTGTTTTGCAGCAGCAAGGATGTGAATTGAAAGGGTTTTGGAACAGAGATGTTTTTAAAAACAATAATCCTGTTGTGTTGGAATTAGGTTGCGGCAGAGGTGAATATACTGTAGGTTTGGGGCGATTGTTTCCGGCGAAAAACTTTATCGGAGTAGATATCAAGGGAGCGCGTATGTGGGCAGGCGCCAAAGAATCCATCAATGCCGGAATGACCAATGTAGCTTTCCTCCGAACCAATATCGAAATGCTTACGTGTTTCTTTGCTTCTGGCGAAATAAGCGAAATCTGGTTGACCTTTCCCGACCCGCAAATGAAGAAAACCAACAAACGGCTGACATCGGCACGGTTTATAAAAATCTACCGTGAGATATTGTCCGATAATGGTATAATTCATCTGAAAACTGACAGCCAGTTTATGTATACATATACCTGTGAAATGGTCAAGATCAACCGATTCCCTGAGATCATTCAAACCGACAATCTATATGAATCAGGCATCACCGATGAAATTTTAACTATCCGTACCTTCTACGAACAGCAATGGCTCGAAAGAGGCATCACCATTAAGTACCTTAGGTTCGTATGCGAACCACGCAACCAAATAATTGAACCGGAAATAGATATTGAATACGACACGTACCGAAGCTACAACCGTAGCCGCAGAAGTGGTTAGTTTTTAGACTATAAGATATATTTAACCTTTTTTAAGAAAAAATAACATACGTTTATTTTGGTAATTAAAAAAAGTGCGTAATATTGCAGTCAAAAAATACACGGTCGAATCCACCGACAAGGTATCACTCTTTGAAAAAATAGCTTCAATATGCTACCAATGTCGCAATCGAAAGCAGTAAAAAACTGAAATAAGTATTATACAAAAATTGACAATCAATATTAATTATCAAATTCTTTAAACAATGAAAAAAATATTTTTTTCACTTACATTATTTGTTGTTTTGTTGTTCATGGAAAATCCAACTTTTGCACGAGGAATTATTATTTACAGTGATGGCGAAAAAATAGAAAGAGTAAAGAAACTTCCTGATGATGCATCTATTAATGATGAACACGTCAATCTTGGCGTGATGTATAAACAGTTTTCTATTTTCTGGATTCCGATGTGGAATTATGGCGAAACGAAATATGTATTAATCAATGATAAGAAGAATACATATTATGACCTTGATGAAGAAGACATTGAACTAATAAGGACGGAATTTAATGTTAAAATTCCTAATAAACCCACCATTGGTTTTTGGAATAAAATTGGCGGAAAAATCATTTGGACAGGTTTTATTTTACTCGGGCTTTACGGTTGGTGGTCTACTCGTAAAGAAAATGAGGAGGCAAAAATTCCTGACGAAGATGAAGAAGATAATGAAGCTGAAGGAGAAGAAGCAGCAGAAGAAGAGAGTCAATAAAAGGATTAATAAAAACGAATGTGAGTTGTGCATATTTTGACGATGATGCGCATCCCGCCGACAGAAAAGTAATGAAACAGAACTATTTGTGAGATTTTTTTAAATTATCTTTACGCAATGAATACAACACTATTAATTATTGGAGCATTATCTGTTGTGGTTGTATTTTGGCTTATCAATACATATAATAAATTTGTAGTCAAAAACAATCGTGTAAAACAGACCGGAAGTACGATCTGTGTGATGCTCAAACAAAGGAATGATATGATTCCGAACCTGGTCGCAACCGTGCAAAGTTATATCAGGCACGAAAAGTCCACGTTTGTCGAAGTTGCCGAACTGCGTTCGCAGGCGCTGTCGGCAAACAACGAACAGGAACAGGACGGCGAGGCTTTGTCGGGGAAGGTGGACGATATTGCCGACTTGCGCTCGCAGATGCAGCAGACGGACAACGAACAGACACAGATACGACTCGGCGCGGAACAGTCGAAAAAACTTGCCGACGTGAAAGTGATGGTCGAGCAATATCCCGAATTGAAAGCCGACAAGCAATTTATCCGTCTTGAAGCAAGCATCGAGGAAATGGAATATCAGTTGCAGGCAGCACGACGTACTTTCAATGCGGCAGCGGTCGATTTCAACAATTATGTGCAGATGTTCCCCTCCAGCCTGATTGCTTCCGCTAAAAACTATCAGCCCTACGAACTGATTACCATTCCCGAAGCCGAAATGGCGAATGTCAATGTGAAAGCGCTGTTTAAAGACTGAACGTTATGGACGAAAAAATCAAACAACTGCAACAGGAACTGTACGACGTGCTGAAAAAAGCAGCACGCAACAAACGGAATATCAATGTTTCCCGTACACTTTGTTATGGCGGTTCATTGATCTATTTTTTGGGATTGATGGCAATGCAGGCGTTGGTGTATTCGGGCGGTGACATGTCGTTTTTCTACACGTTGAATCCCGATCCCACTTTCTTTGAGCAATATAAAATGTTGATTATCATAGCGCCACTTTTTGTGTTAATCACTATTGGCAGCTATGGACTGAGTTTTTTTTATTCAAAATATGCGATGGCGGAACAAAATTCGGTTCGGCGCATTATCAGAGCGATGTTTCCGGATGCGAAGTGTATCCTTTCGACGAACGACCTGTCGAAGTCGTCACTGCTGCGAAGTAATTTTTTTGGCGGTCTCGACAGCCGGTACGCAAGCGGATATTCATTCGGTTCGGTCACATTTGAAGACAATAACCGGAAAACGACTTTCCATGACGTTGTTGTAAACGAAGGAGTGGCTGAGAATCGGCTCTCGCATACAGCTGCCGGCGGATTGCTGCTGGTATTTAAAATACTTTACAAAGGACTGTTTGGCAAGCGGATAGAAAACATAGCGGGTGGTTTCAGGGGGATGTTTACCGAAGCGCTATTGGAAAAGAAAATCAACGGCGCCGTGGTCGTCTTACCCGACCACTTGGAGCGACATATAGACTATCTTGCCAAAAACATTCAGGTTTTGAAAAATGTGAATGGTAACAAATTAGTAACGCTTGAAGACCCTGAATTTGAACGCTATTTTGCCGTTTATGCCGGCGACGAAATCACGGCGCGTTACATTCTTACGCCTGCCATGATGCTGAGAATGACCGAACTGAAGCGGAAATACAACCGAGACATCATGCTCTCGTTCAATGGCGACCGTTTTTATTTCGCCGTAGCCATGCCCGAAGGCTTCCTCACGCTGGGCAACGCATCGCCCACATCGGGCAAAGCGCTGAATGACCTCTACGATAACATCGTGGCAGCGCTCGAAATCTTAAATAATTTGAAAATCAAATAATTATTAACACCTATTAATTCTAAAAAAATGGATACAAACTACCCTTATTGTTTAGGGGTTTATTATTCGCAAAACCCCTCATTATTTGAAGAAAGAGTTGACAGCACAAAAAGAACAGTCAACTACGCGCTTGCGGCGGTATGCTTACTGCTTGTTATCTTTCCTTCCATTATTCCGATAGGCAATCTGCTTGTCAGAATTGCCGCCGTAATCGGGCTGCTGTATTTTGGTTACAGCGCATTTTCCGGCAGTAAACGCTGGTATAACATACAAAGCGGCGGAAAAATCACAGAATTGGCCATTAAGAAATTCGCCATTCCCGAACGCGGAACCGAACCGTTAGGCGAAGACGACCAAAAAGTACTGCAAATGTTTGCAAACAATGACTGGGCAGGCTTAGCCGACGAACCCGACGCAAACGATCGTCCGTTGCAACTTGAGATTCAGGAAGACGAGGTTGGCAAAACATTCTATTTGCAGTTGAAGCGGTTTTTTTCATCGTCCGATTTTCGCGGCATAACGGATGTAAAAATAGTTAGCGAACCGCAATATTCCGAATTTTATCAAATTATTAAAAGTATTAAATCGACTTAACAGCATATATGACGTCAGGAATTTTATTAACGCAAACAGCAGGAATCCAATGTCTTTTATTACAAAGGATCGGGCGCAAAAGCATTTCAGTTCATGGGGCGATTTCGCCAAAAGTTATGTCATAGGTCGTTTCATCTGGTCTGGCGGCGGACAAAACGACGACGAAGGACTGGCACATGCCGACGACTTAGTCAATAAGCCCAATAGCCCCTGGCAACAAGTAGCATGGTAATACAAACACTCACCTGAAACGATTGGTTATTTTAGTCATGTTCTTTGCAGTGCTGAAGTATCGACATTTTTCATTCAACAACTTGGGAAAAGTCAGAAAAAATTGATTTATCCCAAGTTTTTAGTATTTTTCAAGGCAGAAAAGAGCGTAAAACGGAATAGATTTTATGTTATTCTCAAAGCCGAAATGCTTTTGAGAAATGCGGATTGCGTAAGGGGACTTGTACTTTTTTACAAACATTGCCAAACTTGCCGAGCGAGTACGCACACCTTTTTTGACTTCCACAGGTACAACGTCTGTGTCAACTTGTAACACAAAATCAACTTCTGCCGTATCCTCGCTTTTCCAATAAAAAAGAGGTATTTTTTTTGACGCAAATTGCTGTGCAACAAAATTTTCGGCCATTCCTCCCATAAAAGCATTATCCGTTCCTATCGACGAAAGTAACATTTTCGCAGGGAAATCTGAGTGCATTGTTAACATTCCTGTGTCGCCCATATAAAGTTTGAAATCACTCAAATTTTGATATGCTTTTATTGGTATGAAACCATGTTCGAGTCGCTGATTTTTAAGCACTATTCCTGCAAGCAAAAGCCACTCAATTGCCTCACCGAAAAGCGTTGCCGTACCGCCTTTTTGTACAATTTTATATTGAAATTTCTTGTTTTCTTTTGCCAATTGAGTGGGAATAGACTTATAGCAGCCGTAAATTTTTGTCGTAGTTGTGGGGTGTGCATATTTAGACATATCGGCGATATATTCATTAAGAATACGCCCTTGTATATCTTTGACAGTAAGGTAACTTTGCGTTTCTCTAAAATTTTTGATGACTGCAGGCATTCCTCCAATTATACAATACTGATTATATAATTCAAGCGCCTGCTTGTGCAAAATTTCGGGCATAGGCTTAAATTCTGCAAAGTGCGTTTTAATTGTCTCTGCCAATATATCCCTGTCCATTGCCCAAAGAAATTCCTCAAAATCAAATGGGTACATATATAGTTCATACACTTTACCCACAGGGAAAGAATATTTTTCGCGATTGATAGCAACGCCCAACAATGAACCCGCTGCAATAACGTGATATTGCGGTGCCTGTTCGCAAAAATACTTCAACGAAGTTAAAGCCCGCTCACTTGCTTGAATTTCGTCTAAAAAAAGCAATGTTTCGTTTGCTATGATTCGCTGATTTGTAGAGCTTTCAATCAAACTCACAAGGCGCACAGGCGAAATATCACCTTCAAAGATTTGTCGAATATCGGGATTTGTTTCCAAATTGATATAAACGGTATTGGCAAATTCTTTTTCGCCAAATTCGTTAATGCTAAACGTTTTACCAATTTGACGTGCACCATTAACTATTAATGGCATACGCTCTTTTTGGTTTTTCCACGCCACAAGTTGATTAAAAATTTTTCGTTTCATAATGAATAATCTTGAAATTCGACAGCAAAAATATTAAAAACTTGGGAAAAATCAAAATTTTCCGACTTTTTCCAAGTTGTTGAATGAAAAATGTCGATATTTCAATCCGTCCGGACAAATTTGTATGCGGCAATATGGATGTTTCATGTCCTTATGCGAACTTCAAAAAAACATTTTCGGGTGAATTTTGTAATCTCAAAAAAACACTGTAGTTTTGCCGTGCGAACAAATATCTTCAAAAATATTTTATTTCTTTACATGGCAATATTTTATTAGCTGCCTCGTTATTGTTAACAGATATTAATGTAAATAGAAATGAAGTATAAACTTGAATTTATTCTATGTGTTGCAATGCTGCTAAGTTCATGCATGACCCCTAAGGATGTGGCTTATCTTCAGGGGATTGACTCGCTTACAAGGGAACAGTTAGTGGCGATGAGTCAAACCTATTCGGCTACCATTTGCGAAGATGATTTATTGACCATCACGGTTACAGATAAAGATCCAAGCACGATCGTAGCGTTCAATCCACCTACTTATGCTTTTGCTCAGCAAGGTGAAACAAGTGTATATACTACGCAACAGTTGCAAACCTATTTAGTCGACAAAGAAGGTATGATTAATTTCCCTATGTTAGGGCGTATTAAGGCTGCCGGTCTGTCGAAGCATGAATTAAGTATATACCTGTTGGATGAAATAAGAAAATATGCTAAAGATGCAATGGTCAATATCCAGATTGTCAATTTTAAAATATCTGTTTTAGGTGAAGTCGCCCGTCCGGGATCGATAACCGTACGAAACGACAGGATATCGATTTTGGATGCCATTGCGCAATGCGGCGACCTGACCATTAACGGCAATCGCAAAAATGTACTTATTACAAGAAATTATAATGGTACCCCCGATATTGGACGAATTGATTTGACTGACCCTGCCGTGTTTGCATCGCCCTATTATTATTTGCAACAAAACGATGTAATATATGTTGAGCCGAATGATGCCAAAAAGAGAAATGCAAACTACAGTTCGGCGCAACAATATACGTTGACAATTGTTTCGACGATTATGACAGGTGTGTCGATCGTTGCCACCATCATATTAGCCATTTCAAGATCAAAATAACATGGATAAACAGCAAAAAGAAAATATTGGTCTACGACCTATCATTGCCGATTATTTACGCCGGTGGAAGTTAATACTCGGAACAGGCATTTTTTCACTGATTTTAGCTGTTTTATATTTAGTCGTTTATCCTGTCACGTACGAAGTGATGGCAAGAATCCAGATTCAGGAAGAACATGATATGATGTCGACCGGCAGTTTTGGTTTGGGCGAAGCCGCCGGAATGATGCGTTCGTTTGGTTTGGGCAGTATGGCATCGAAAGTGGGAATAAGCATCGACGACGAAATACAGACCATGTATTCAAGCAGCATGATGAGCGAGATGATTACGCAACTGGGTTTGTATGTGGAATATACAAAACCCTACATCTTTTGGTACAAAATGTATGGTGAAGAGCCTGTCAAAGTCGATTGCGATCTAACGACGCTTAACGGAATGGAAGAATCCGTTAAGTTTAAAATAAATGTATCGGGTGGCGGAAAAATACAAATCAAGTCGAAAACGAAAAAAGAAACACGGAAATTTAGTTTTGATTCGTTTCCGGTTGTGATTGACTTGAAACAGGGGCGTTTTGTTATTACGAAAAATCCCGAATCGTCCGAAACCTCTTTCAGGATTGTGGCCGAAGTTTTTCCGCCAAGCTGGGTAGCAGAGACTTTAGCAAAGGAGTTAAATATCGAAGACTATTCCAATGCTTCCAATTTCATTGAATTTACCTATCGCGATCATGCCCGGCAACGTGCTAAAAACATTATAAATACACTGATTTCGCTTTATAATAAAGAAGCCTATTCGTACAAGAAAAAAATAGGCGACAGCTCGCTTGACTTTTTATATGGAAGATTAGAGAGCGTGATGTCAGACCTGAACGAAGTAGAGCAGCAAATCGAATTGTTCAAGGTAGCCAATAAATTGACGGATGTACAATTCGATATCCAGTATTACGCTGAATACCTGAAAGATCTCAATATAAAAATCATTGAACTTGATCAACAGACATACCTGATCGAACTGATGGATGCATTTGTTAAAAATCCGGCCAACAAATATGCCCTTGTCCCTTCTTTGTTCACATCGTCGCCTGATACAGAAAGCAGTACGGTAAGTGTATATAACGAACTGTTGTTAAAGCGCGATCAGGCCATCAAAAATTCTTCGAGCGAAACTAATCCGACAGTAGTGGATTTAACCGCTCAGATCGACAAGATGCGTGAAAGCTTGTATCAGATGATTGATAATTATCATCAAACGATGATGCTATCGCGGAAGAACCTGGAATCCAAAGAGAAAGAACTGTTAAGCAAGATGGGGGCAGTGCCCGAACAGGAAAAAATCTACCGCGATTATGTGCGTCAGCAGGAAATATTTCAAGGCATATACCTGATCTTACTTCAAAAACAGGAAGAGATAGCACTGTCTATCGGCCAAAATATTGAAAAAGCCAAAATCGTCGATGCCGCTTTTGCCAAAAAGAAACCGGTACATCCACGCAAATTATATGCCGCAATCGCTTTCGTACTGCTGACCTTTGTTTTATCGGTTGCCTGGATATTTCTAAAGGACGCATGGCTTTCATTAATGGAAGAATTTAAAAGAACAGCCTGAAATGCGTTTTCCCAAAATAAATTTCGGACAATTCACTCCGGTATTGAAGAATGCTTCATGGTTGTCTGTTTTTGAGATAATGCGTATGTTAATGCCTTTTATCGCATTGCCTTATCTTTTTGGTACTGTGGGAGAAAACAACTATGGTACCATTGTATTTGTTCAATCCATCGTTGCGTGCTTTGCTTTACTAATCAATTTCGGGCTTGACACTTCGGCTGTACGTGATGTGGCTATCTTTCGCAACGATAAAAAACAAATCGATCAAATCGTATCATCCGTTATTGTGCTAAAATCGTTTTTTGCAGTTGTCTCTTTTCTTCTGCTGACATTATTGCTACTGATCGTTCCACGATTCGCCGCCCTCTCAAACGTTTTTTATTTTGCTTTTATAGCCTGTATATCCGATATTTTTCTGCCGGTATGGTATTTCCAAGGTAAAGAAGAGATGAAAAAAATAACTTTTGTACGCTTTTTTTCCATCACGATATATACCATTTCGATTTTTATATTCATCAGAAAACCAAATGATTATCCATTTATAGCGCTTCTGCAATCGATCAGTTTGTCGGTGTCGGCTTCTATTGCATGTTATTTTGTTTTTATAAAAGACAAAATCCGTTTATATATTCCTCCATTAGTTTTTTTGAAGAAGATGTTCAGGGAAGGCAGTCCGTTTTTTATGTCGCGCGTATCGTTGACGTTGAATACCTATATGGCGAAGATCATGAGTTATTTTTTCCTTTCTCCGGCAGCTGTAGCCGCCTTTGATGTAGCTCAAAAAATCATCAACGGTGGGATGATGCCAATGCAAATGTTTAATCAGGCTTTGTATCCGAACATGTCGAACTCACAGGATAAGAAAATGTTACGTAGCAGTTTCAGGATTACGGCTATTATTACGCTGAGCGTATCATGCGGTGTCTTGTTGATATCAGATTTTGCTGTCGGTTTATTATCCGGCGGACGGATTCCCGCAGCTGTCGGTATATTACGTATTTTATGTGCAGGTTTGTTTTTTTCCGGTTTTTCCGTATTTTTCGGATCGTCGTCGCTGGTTGCTTTCGGATATCAAAAGCCGTTTAATATAAGCGTGGTATGGTCGACGGTGTTATTGTTAGTATGTTACTCACTGATGATCCTGACCGGCAACAGTTCGGGTAATTTATATGCCCTTGCATTGGTAGCAGCCGAGTTATTAGTTTTCGCTTACCGTTTTTATTATTGTCAACATTACAGGTTGCTTTCGGTTAAGGATATTGTAAGGCATTAATTTACAGTGATTTTTGTATGCGAATCTTTGTATATGGATTGAATGAAATGATTTCGATATAGAATTAATTCTAAAAGATCGGGATTTTCCGTACAATTTATGTTGGAAAGTGCCTGGCACTTACTTACATCTAATACAGGTTGAAGATAATTCGAATTACAAGAAAAAATAACCAAATTGGGACAAAGGCTTACATTAAGCGTAGAAAGCTGATTATTACTGCAGTTAAGTGTCTTTATGTCGTTACAGGTTTCAAGATTCAAGTCGCTTAATTCGTTGTTGCTACAGTTTAAATCTTCCAAAGATAAACAATCGGATAAATCTAATGAGGTGATTTTATTTTCCTGTACATAGAGTTGCTTTATCCTGCTTGTATTACTTATAATTATTTCAGCAAGTTCATTATTATTACAATGAATAACAGATAAATGGTCGCTATTAATTTTCAATGAGGTCAGTCGATTTGATGAGCAAATTAACTCATTAAGATTCGTACATTCATCGAGAGATAATTCAGATATCTGATTCCACTGGCAATTTAAGAAAGTTAAATCATGACATTCGGAAATATTTAATTCGGTTAATGCATTTCCGTCGCACTTAAGGGTAATGATGTTTGAGCATCCATTAATATTTAGTTCCGTTAATGAATTAACAGAACAATCCAAAAAAGACAAGGCAGAGCAACCTGAAACATCCAATGATTCCAAATTCAAATTGTTTACGGTTACTGTTTCCAGCGAAGTGCACCCGCTCAGATTTAAAGCCTTAAAAGGTCCTCCCCAAACCTGTTTATCAGACCATGTTAAAGATACAGTTCGCAATGCCTTATGATTCGAAAGATCGATACAATCTAATGACATTTGGCCATAACGAGCAAAAATATCTATTGTAAAACTAATTAATTTATCGTTTTTACTTAGATCAATCGTTCCATTTGGCGGAATTGTGAGACGTAAATCTTCTAATTCCGGATTTTGCGAAAAATCTAATTTGTCGAACCGACCGCTATAAGTCAACTTCTTCAATGAGGGGCACTTACTTACGTCTAAATTAGGGATTCCGGTAGAAAGATTTTCAAGTTTCGGACAATTCAAATCCGCATCATTAGCGTTAAAAGACAACGTTTTTAATGAATTACATCCTTCTACATTCAAATAGGTTAAACTACCACAGTCTAATGAATCCAATACAGAATTGCTTACGTCTAAGGTAACCAAATTCTCGCCTTCACAATATAACTCTTTCAAAAATTGATTACCTCTGAAATCTAATGAATATAATCTATGGCGCCTTATCTCTAAAATTTTTAATGTAGGATTGGTTTTCAATGATGTTAAAAACAAAAAATCACAATTTAAATATTCCAAAGCAAGACTTTGCGATACATCCAACTCCTGAATTCGAGAATGATCACACATCAATGTTTTGAGTTTTTGATTTTTACTCACATCAATTGTTGTTATTTGGCTAAAAGAGCAAAGCAAAGTTTGGAGTTCTGAATTAAGACTCACATCTATTGTTCTCACATTGGAATTTGAACAATCCAATACCTGAAGTTTGGGATTTTGACTCAGGTTTATATCACTTAGAGAAGTATTTGAGCAGATTAAGTGCTCCAGATTGGGGAAATATTGAATACCCTCCAACGAATACAAAAAGGGTAAACCGGAACAGTCTATTTTCTTTACAAGGGCAGCTTCTTCATCGCTTATGAAGCCGTCTTTATTCAAGTCAAAAGTTTCCAATAAATATTCTTTAAACCTTTCATCTATGTTATCCATTGGAATTACCGGATCATCCGATTTGTTACATGCCGATAGCAACGTAAGGAGAGTTAAAAATAAATAAACAATCTTTTTCATTTTTCATTTCTTTTATGAGACATATAATATAACGCTTCAATAATGTAAATATTGTTAGTGACGCTATATGAATCCGAAACCTTTTTTCGCGCAAGTCTGTAATTTATGCGAAAAAATCTATCGCACGTCTCTGCGGTAGTCAGCGAAGCAATCCGGGTTATGACGCTTTGTAAAAAACATTTTTATCCTGCAAAAAGTGTAAAATTTTACATTTTTTCGTTGAAAAAAGTGTATCTTTGCATCAAATTTAACTTGATAAAAATGTATAGAACCAAAATAAAGGAGCTGATTGATTGGAAAAATCAAATTGACCGGAAGCCTCTGATTGTACAGGGAGCGCGTCAGGTAGGCAAAACCTGGTTGATCAAAGAATTTGGTAAAACGGCGTTCAAAAAAACGGTGTATATCAATTTTGAGGATACGCCAGAATTACAAAACATGTTTTTGCAGGATTTCAACATCCGGCGAATCATTACTGTTTTAGAGGCATTTTCGGGCATACAAGTTGTTCCTGAAGACACATTGATTGTATTCGATGAAATTCAATCAGCCGTGAAAGGTGTCACGTCTTTAAAGTATTTTTGTGAAAATGCGCCTGAATATCACGTGGTTGCGTCTGATTCACTGTTGGGAATGAATTTGCACAACCAAGTTTCGTTTCCTGTCGGCAAGGTTAATTTTTTGTTTTTATATCCACTTTCATTTTACGAATTTTTGTTAGCTGTGGGCGAAAATGGTTTGGCGTCTATTTTAAGCGAAAAGAACTGGGATGTATTGCCTGCCTTTACCGAAAAATTCAAGGAATATTTACGTTATTATTTTTATGTGGGAGGAATGCCTGAAGTTGTTCGTTTTTTTGCTCAATCCCGTGATTTCAATAAAGTCAGGCAAATTCAGCAGGATATTTTATTTACTTACGAAAATGATTTTTCCAAACATGCACCATACCAAATTGTTCCTCGTTTGAATATGGTTTGGCAAAGTATTCCTGCGCAGCTTGGTAAAGAAAACAAAAAATTTGTTTATGGCGTTTTGAGAGAGGGTGCGCGGGCAAAAGATTACGAATTAGCGATTCAATGGTTGGTAGATTCGGGGTTATTGCTCAAATGCAACCGAATTTCAAAGCCGAATATACCACTGATTGCTTACCACGATATTTCGGCATTTAAGTTGTATTTTAACGATGTCGGATTGCTTTCTGCTAAATCTTCTTTAGATGTAAAAACACTTATCAATAAAAATAATATTTTCACGGAATATAAAGGATCGCTTACTGAACAGTTTGTTATTCAGCAGTTTTACACAATGAAAAACCTGCCGGTATATTATTGGACAAACGACCGCAGTACGGCGGAAGTTGACTTTGTAATTCAAAACGAAGGCGACATTATTCCTGTAGAAGTGAAAGCAACCGAAAATCTGAAAGCTAAAAGTTTTCAACAGTTTTGTGAAAAATATAAGCCGCAAACCGCTATTCGAACGTCGTTGTCCTCGTATCGCAAGGAATCGTGGATGACCAATGTGCCGCTTTATATTATCGGAAATTATTTTTGACAGCTATACTAAAGTAAAGTCAATTTCGTTTTTAAAATAAATGGTTAAACTTTTCAAGATAGCTCTATGATCAAAGAAGACAATAGCAATGTACTCCAATTGCGTATTAACAAATATTTTTTCTTTTTATTTATTTTCTCGCTGATATTTGTGGTAACACTTTACCACATGATCGGTTTTGATTATTCAGACGAACTATGTGCAGTCGGATTGTTTGTTTTGTTTTTTTATGCAGTACTCAAGACTCCCAACTGGGAATTCAATAAAACTTTCCTGTTTTTTCTTGGCGTTGTGGCCTTTTATACTATCTATTCCATACTGATAGAAAGCAATACGAAAAGAGCTATCTTTAATGATCTCATTATACAACTTAAACCTTATTTAGGTTTTTTTTGTGCATATCAACTTAAACCTTATTTGGATGATACAAAGAAAAAAATCATAAAAGATATTTTATTGTTAATATGGTTGATCTTTTTACTCCCAGTCGGTTTAATCTCTTTAATTGATGACCGCATCATGCTTTTTGCAATGTATCATCCTGCATATTTTGGAGTAATAGCTACAATCGTAGCTTTGTGCTATCTGTATTGCTCTGATTTTACATGGAAGGACAAAATTATCTTTTTTATTATCTTGTCGATCGGTTTTTGTTCCGGTAGAGCAAAATTCTATGGTTTCTTTATTCTGGCAGTTTTTATGATTTTCTTTTTTAGCTCCTTTCGTCAATTCAAGCTGAATTTCAAGAGTATAACATTAATAGGAAGTATGTTGTCTGCCATGATATTAGTGGCATGGCAAAAAATAAATTTGTATTTTTATCAGTTGGTATCCGGAGGGGCTAATATGGACGATGATTTGATTGCAAGATTTGTTCTTTATCGTACTGCTCCGGAAATTGTCAAAGATTATTTTCCTTTTGGGAGTGGATTTGCAAGTTTTGCCACGCATTCTTCAGGACAGTACTATTCGAAAATATACATGGAATATGGCATCGAGAATGTATGGGGGATAAGTAAAAGTTATACAAAATTTGTTTCCGACACTTATTATCCTTCATTGGCTCAATTTGGAATAATTGGAATAATATTATTTATATTGTTTTGGATTTACATAACGAGAAAGGCAATCAACCTATATGCAAAAAGTGGTTATACTCAACTAAAACAAATGATTACAGTTTTACTAATTGTTGGTTTTCTGGCTATTGAAAATACAACCATCTCAACATTCATTGCTCAGGGGGGATTCTTTGTGATGATGATGATAGGTGTAATTTTTTCCGACATGCAACATGATCGTCTTAAACAGATGAATTGCATATAATTAAACCTTTATTTGCAGTTGCCGATTCATCAGCTTACTTTTTCCTGCAAATATACACCCTGTTATCATCATAATCAGCAGGGCCTACTACTCCACAAATTTCAATAGGTAATGTACTAACATCTATTACTTCAACTAAGAAACCGCTTTCTTTTAAAATATGTTCAAAATCGTTGCCAAATATTCTTAGATGATCATTTTGACCAAAATGCTTTATGCGATCTTTTTCTGTTACAATATTTGTATCTTCATAAACGGTTGCAAGACTTCTGTCTGTTGGAACGGTTATTTCTAATATTCCGGTTTTATTCAATATTCGCCTAAGCTCTTTCAAGGCGACTTTATAATCCGGAACATGCTCAAGTACATGATTACAAACAATTAAATCCCAACTATCGTTAGGGAAAAGTATGTTTTGTATATCAATTATAAAATCAGACGACCTGTCGAACAAATCTGCCGTACGATAATTGCAACCATTCCTTTCAAACCATTTTCTTATTGAAATTTCTGCGCCAAACATTAAAATGTTATTTTGAGGAATCATTGGTTTGTTTTCGTTCAAATAAAAACAAACAATTCTATGACGGGGCATAGCACCACAATAAGGACATATTGTGTTTTTATAGTTATCAATGTAACGGTTTTCATTATTGATTTCTGTTGTGGGAAAATCCATAAAACTACTAAATCGCTTGTTGCAACATGGACAATAGACGGCATAACCTTTGTATGCCTTTTCATTTTTCAACCCGATTCTCTCATAATAATTATCAATTATTAATCGCAGAAGCTTTCTGGGGAATATTTTTCTTACTAACAACTTTAAATAATGCATAAAAATTAAATATAATAAGTTATGAAATAAAATTTTAATTGTTTTTGTACTTTTTGACTTTGATATGAACGGTGCGTGTCTCTTCCGAAGGAATTTGCAAATAATTGGCATAAAGTTCCGAAAGATACACATGCGCGTTCTCTACACCTGTCAGTGTAATGTTTTCAAACGGATATGCTATGGGATTACCCATAACACTTTTGAGTACTATTTCTTTTGTTCGCCATCGACCGTTATAATTGATTAAGTAACGGGATTTACTCTGTGCATACTTGCCAATTATTTTATCAATGTACTGAAGCCTATTTCTAATGGGGATAAAATTTGTTTTGAGTAAAAAATATGCCACCCATTTTTTAAAACCTTGACGTTTTTTAGGGTCATAATATAGATAGTCTTTGATTATCAATAGAAAGAAAATATAATAGGCAAGAAAAAACGTCTGTAAAAAACTGTTTCTGCCGTTATCTAACGGAAAAATATCAATATTGATTCCCATGTTAGTTGGCCTGTCATACAATTTATCAATAACTTCTGTCCGAGTATCCTCGATTTTGAAAAAATTGTAGAAGACATGTTCACAATTATCTAATGTCCTGATTTTGAGATGCGAAGGAAGTTCTTCTTCAAGCACGTGCAAGAGTTTTGGGATATACCGGCGTTCTACTCCGAAATCCATATCGTCATCCCATGGTATAAACCCCTGATGGCGAATGGCGCCAAGCATGGTTCCTCCAATCATGTAATAGGGAATTTGATGCCTTTTGCAAATCTCATCAAATGCAACAGCTATGGTTAGCAATATATGATGACATTCTTTGATATCTATTTCTTTCATTTTAGCAAACTTTTATAAATTTGGGCTGTTTTTTCGGCTATGGTATCCCAATTATATTTCTCTAAATTGTAGGAAACAGGGGAAAGATCACTTGAGAGTTTTTTATGCAATAATTCGAATAAGGCATTTTCGTCGTTTAGCGAAAAATAACAATCTTCGGGCAGGTCAACGGTATGAGTCGCGGGGATGTCGCTTACAATGACTGGCAGGTGATAACTCATTGCTTCCAGTAACGCTATAGGTAATCCTTCATGCAACGAAGGAAGAACAAAAAATTTTGCATGTGTAAACAATGTCTGTAATCGGATTCCTTTTACAAAACCTGTCAGGATTACTCCGTTTTTTATTGCCATCTGTTTCAGCGCTTTTGAATAATTGTCTTCGATATCTGCATCACCTGCAATCACAAGTTTGACATCTGTTTGATGCAGTAATGCAAATGCGGCAATCAATGTATGGAAGTTTTTTTCCGGAACAAACCGTCCTGCCGCAAATATATATTTTTGTGATTCGACGCCGATTACCTGCAAATAACTTGTATCGTTAACCATCACAGGTGCCGGTACTCCATTATAGATCAGATTAGCATCACTGCGTTTGTATTTTTGTTTGATATGTTCATTGATTACGTTTGAAATAACGATAACTTCATTGGCAAACTTACAACCTAACCTTTCACCCATCCTTAAAATGAATTTTGCTGTTTTGCCCCATTTGGTTCTCTCATAATCAGAGCCATGATGTGTAAATACAACTTTCATATTAAACAAACGTGCAATGGGTGAAAGAATTGCAGGACCTATGGCATGAATATGAATTATATCAGCATTCAATTTCCATTTGGCAAACCAAATTGCCCGGAAAGTATGAACGATTGTCTCGAGTGATTTTTTTTTGAGATTGGACAGATCGTAAAGAAAAACCCCCTTATAGGTTGTAAGTTGATCTTTTATAAAGTTTTTTCTGCGAACAACGGTGATATGAAACCCTTTTTCCGCGATTCGGGGAAAAAGTTCTTCACAATGTGTTTCGATTCCACCCTGCATGTTTGGTATTCCACGTGTTCCGGTAACTACTATTCTGTTCATTATTCAATTATTTTTGTTTTCCCTGCTCCGGATCTTGCCCTACGTTGTACCAGCATTTGTCGATTTGCGCCGATTTACCTGTAATGCTTCTCCATTTGTTTTTGAGAACCCACTTTAAAGGATATTTAATATATTTATGCGTAACAGGAGCAACTGTTCCAATCATCCAGCAGTTTTTTGGGCATGTGCGGACTTTTGTTCTTACTTTTTCTGCCTGTTCACTGTTCCATATTGTTTCAAAATCGGGAATTTCCCGAATGTTTCCCATCCGTTCTTTCCAAAAACGTTCTTCAAGGCCGTTGCAAGGGTATATATCGCCGTAAGGTTCAATAAAAAAGTTCGTCAATCCTGCTTCACAGGGCAACATTCGTCTGTTGCCTTCGATATAATTGATTAACCCCATATTGAAAAATGCCCGAAACCATGATTTCGGACGAGATTCTTTGAGTTGCAGGTTGATCAATTTTTCAAAATTAGCGCACACTTCTTCTTTATTTGTGATTATATTGTCCGACTTGTGAAAATAGTATGAATTATGGAATGCAGCCGTTGCAAACTCAAGTTTTAATGCATTACTCAGTTTGTATAACGAAAGCATATCGTCGGAATTGTTGTTAGAAATGGTACAGCCGAACCCAATATCTTTAAGTCCCATTTCTTTAAGAATCAGCAATGTTCTCAAACCTTTGTCAAAACCACCGCTTCGACCCCGCAATTCATCATTTTTGCACGAAAGGCCTTCGATACTTATTCGAATGCCAATAGAAGGGAATTTTTTTGCCAATGCAATAATCCGGTCTTCATACCATCCTGATGTAGAGATAACAATACGAGGTGATTTGGTATAACAAACTTCGATGATTTTGTCTAAATCTTCACGGATAAAAGGCTCGCCTCCTGTAATATTAATAAACTTTGCAGATGGCAGACATTTGATTTCTTCCGGCGTGATTTCAATGTTTTCTTCCGTTGGATGCAGCCAAATGTTACACATTTTACATCGCATAGGACATCGGTAGGTAACAATGATACATATATCGGATGGGCGGGAACTTTTATTCATTTTTCTACAAAAAAATATTTCACTTCTTTTATTTATCCTTAACGGAAAAAACGCCGGAAATATTATTTGTTGTTAATAACTTTTGTTAAAATATTGTATAATCAGTTTATTATAAAATGTTTCAGAAGAAAATTTATTTTGTGCAGTCAGTCCTATTTTTTCAAAATTGTAACCGTCATTGAAACGGTTGAAGCATAATTCTATTTTTTCCTTTAGTTCGGATACGTTTTTTGGGGTAAACAGCAGGCCATTGACGCCATTATCAATTAACTCGGGAATACCTCCAATCCGTGCTCCGAGTACGGGAGTACCCATACACAGCGCTTCAATCACGCTGAATGGATTGTTTTCATACCATTTTGAAGGAATCACCATACAATTGGCGTCTTTAACAATCTCATATACTTTTTCCGGCGGCAGATAACCTGTAAAGTCAATGTTTTGCCGCGTAAAAGCGCTGCGATAGGTATTCAATAAAGGGCCGTCGCCGATAATTTTAAGATGATAAGGAAGTTGAGTAGCTGCATGAAGGAGTGTGTCGATGCCTTTTTCTTCCGAAATACGTCCCACATAACAGTAGTATCCTTTTTTCGATGCAGACAGGTTGACTTTTCCGGACATGAAATTGGTCAGTACTGCTATTTTTTCTTCCGGAAAGCCGGCTTGTACCATTTTTGTTTTCAGGAAACTGCTCGGGCTGATGAAACAATCGGTTATATCGGTAAGTTTCTTTTTATGCCAGTAAAGCGCTTCCATCCATCCGAGTATACTTGCCGGATAACTGTTCTTTATACATTTATTAATCAGCACGCCTGATTTCCCGGTAAAACAACGTTCACATACCTCACCCTTACTCAGACAGTTGTATGCAGGGCAGATTAATTTGTAATCATGCATGGTCCAAACGACACGTATCCCTTTTCGATGTGCTATTTCTGCCACAACAGGTGAGAGATAAGAATGAATATTATGTAAATGAACTACATCGGGTTGAAAATCATTCAACAAGAGATTGAATTGCTTGGTCACCTCTCCGGATTTGAATAAGCGGGAGGCTGCACGTATTCTTTCAAACAGATTGCCCGACGTAAAATTTATCTCATCCGGAAAATATGGTTCCCATTCCGTCGGTAAATTTTTGGGGTATTTCATGCTGAAAACGGCGACTTCATGTCCTTTGGCTTTGAGTAATTGCTCGGTGCTTAACATAGCTACACAATCACCGCCTCTGTTGTAATAAAATTTATTAACAAGTAATATGCTTGCCATTTAATCTTTCGTTTTTAAAATATAAAAGGACTACAAATAATTCAGTGTCAGCACTTGTGGATAATAAAAACCTGTTGCGCCAAAAAAGGTTATATGGATAAGTTTGCTTTTTGTATCGATTGCATAAAGGTTGAAAGTATTATTGCGCCGCCCGTTTTCGTTTCGTTCGATATGGGATGCATGGTTTCTTTCGGTTGGAGACATGTTGTTGGCAATAATCATAATTTGTTTCGGGAGTGTCGAATTGGTTTGGCATTTTACTTCGTAGTTGAGGTAAGTATGCAGGTGACCTCCCAAATAACATATAAATTCACCGGGAGTATCGCTGAACGAAACATCTACGGCGATACTGTCCTGTTCAAACATTTTGTTTGGGTATTTTTCTGTAAGCGCCTGTTTGGTGCGGAATGTTTCGATAATATCAGGTAACATGTTCCAATCGTGTAAAAAACCATTATATATCATCGTGTTTAATCTTTCGTCGTCGTAGGGTAGCGGGAAATGAATGAGTATAATGATGCTGTGTAGTTCGGTCATGTCTTTTTTTAGCGCCGTGTGACAAAGCCAGTCGATTTGTTTTTGGGAAAGAATGGCATTGTGTTGGGCATTGTATACGATATGATCCTGGTCGGTGACGTCCAATGCAACGATACGAATGACGCCGCCCATCGGATTAGGTAAGTCGGCATAGTAATAATTTTCAATCCCTTCCTGATGGATATCGTAATTGATTTTCGATGTCAAACAGTTGAATAACACCGATTTGCTTAGTGAGAATAAATTAATATTCGGGTTCATCATATTCACATCATGATTACCGGTCGATGTAAATGTAGGTATCCGGTTGCCTTTATACAGGGCGTTCGTAAAAACATCAAAATAAGTAAGTGCTTCTTTATCTGTTGTACTGATTAAATTACTGATATGGTCGCCTGTGGCCACCATCGCATTAATTCTGGAAGCCGGTTCGTTGGCAAAAAGCACAGCTTCTTTAAGATTCGTCGGATTTTGGATGTGATTTCCATGCGACCAGGTAGAAAGATGAGCATCTGAAAAATGAACCACTTTAAACAATTCTTCCTTCAAATTGTCCGGATCATTGTACATCACAGTCGAAAACAAATTCAGGCTGCTGAGTCTGTTTAATTCATAATACTCAATGCGTTTCTCTTCGGAAATTTGGTCTTTGCTGCAACCTGCTACACAAACAATTAAAAACGCCGAAACAAAAAAAACAATGCAATGCAGGAGACTTCTAATCATTATATCACATAGTTATACGATTCTTCGATAAAGTCGTCGTCACTGTTTCTTGCAGCAATAAATCCGGTATTTGCAGGTATTGATGCCTCGTTTGTTTGATTGAATGTATAGGTTATGGCAGGTGTATAGGTGAATATGGACTCTTCAAAATTTGCTTCTTTTTTGGCTTCTTCCCTGATCATATTTTGGGTGTCAGATGCTTTTACGACAATTTCCTTTTCAAGTTCAACTTCCCAATCGTACTCGTCGTAGTCTTCAAAATCGTCTTCCCAGTCAAATTCATCATCGGCATCAGCGTAAAGCGTTTCGGACGAAACATCAACGACATTACCGTGAAGTTGCGGCTCAACAATCGAATCACTTTGCGTATCATTGACTTCAATGTTGTTTTGAATAACCTGTGTATCTTGTTTGATGCCATGACTTGCAACTTCCATTTGCACAGGAAGCGTCTCCTGTTGTACATCAAGACTTGCAACTTCCATTCGGGCAGGATGTGTTTCCTGTTGTACATGGGGCTGTTCAACTACATCGTAAGTAATCGGTACACTTTGATTTGTATCAATTTTCTCAACCGGAGGCTCTGTCGTTTTCACTTGTTTCTCCGCCGGACGCTCATCTGCCTTCACTTTTTTCACAGCCGATACAGCCGATACAGCCGGTATCATATAGGTGATTTCTTTATCACTATCCGTTGCTTTCTTCTTTCGGATAAACCAAATAGCCTGCAATGCGGCAAATCTTTTTTTCTTTGTGATCGTTTTATCCTGAAACAATGTCATATTGTCGGTCTCTTCAGGTTTGGCCATAAGAAGCCCGATAAACATCATCATAAAATAGCCTTTGTTGCTTGTAAAAAAGGAATCCGTAATATTTTCGAGAAAAATAAATACGACAAGCATGAAAACAATAACAAATGGTTGTATATCGCCTTTCTTTTTAAATTGCATGATAGAGGTTGCAAAAATATATACCCAGAACGACAAATAAAGTAAGATGCCAATCAATCCGAGTTGAGCTAAAACCGGATAGTAAGAAGAGGAACCGGTAAACCATTCCTGGTACATAAAGCCATTGATCGGATTGAAGCCGCTGTTATTGAGTTGCGAATAAAACCCCGAAGACGCCTGACCGGCAAGGCTTGCAAAACCACCACCGGCAATATGGGCGGAGAAGAGGTAATTAAATATTTCCATCCTCGAAATATAGATCACAAGAACTGCCACCGAAACCAAGGCAAAACCAGTTTTCAGATTGCTTTTTAAAATATCGGCATGATGGAAATACATGACAAGGCCGCACACGATAAGGAAGAAAATGTAGAACCGCGAATGCATCGTGATCAAACCGGTTGCAAGCATAAAAATAAAAGTGAGTTTGTCCTTGACCGTGAAATTTCCACAAAATAAATGGACGACAGCTAAGCAGGTAATGCACGCAATATAATTGGCAGGTTGATCCATCAGCGTACTTAAAAATGATGAATTGATGGTTGCCAGCAGACCAATAGGGATATAAAATAACCACAAATAAAAACAAATCTTCTTGAGAATGGATTTTTGCTTTTCAGTAAAAGTGGGTGAAATCTGCAAAACCAAAAAGAAAGCGACGTAAGGCCTTAATTGCGTCAGGAAATCAATGGTTATCGCATTCAACGTATTATTGGCGATGTAAAACGAATAGTTGAGAAAAAACAGAAAGACAATCATCACAATGAGAAAGCCTATATGAAAGTGCTTGTTTTTTGTCCCGATTACAAAGACTAAATACAGCCCCACCAACAGCAGACTTGATACCACATCCAAGCCTTTGAAACCTGTTGTATTGTACAATAATACACCAAAACACAGTGTAAAGACATACAGGTAAAAGAAACCTTTATTTACAAAATTATTTATCATTTTTTCCTCTTAAGGGGCTGCAAATATACAAAAAAAAATCAATTATTTACATAAAGATGGCTGATTATTCGTGGTTTTGAAAAAAAAACCCCTACTTTTGTCCTAAAATTCTACTTTTTATAATCGAAATATGAAAATTGCAATTGTTGGAACCGGGTATGTCGGGTTAGTGTCGGGCACTTGTTTTGCAGAAATGGGTACGGAGGTTTATTGTGTTGATATAGACCGCAATAAAATAGAAAACCTGAAAAAAGGCATCATTCCGATTTTTGAACCCGGATTGGAGGAAATGGTTGTACGGAATTATGAGGTGGGGCGGCTGCATTTCGAAACAGATCTGAAAGTTGTTGTAAACGAGGTAGATGTGTTGTTTTCGGCCGTTGGAACGCCTTCCGACGAAGATGGAAGCGCTGATTTAAAATATGTCTTAGATGTAGCACGAACTGTGGGGCAGACTATGAACAAATATCTGTTGGTCGTAACCAAAAGTACGGTGCCGGTCGGTACAGCCCGGATTGTTAAACAAACGATTGTGGACGAACAGGTTAAACGTGGTGTTTCGATCGATTTTGACATTGCTTCCAATCCCGAATTTCTGAAAGAAGGTGCTGCCATAAAGGATTGTATGCATCCTGACAGGATTGTAATTGGTGTCGAAACCGAAAAGGCGCGGAAGATGATGGAAAAATTGTATCATCCGTTTATGCTGAACAATTTCAGGATTATTTTCATGGATGTTTCGTCGGCCGAAATGACCAAGTACGCCGCCAATGCCATGTTAGCTACGCGTATCAGTTTTATGAACGAAATGGCCAATCTCTGTGAGATGGTTGGAGCCGATATCAATATGGTAAGAACAGGGATTGGTTCCGACCCCCGTATCGGAGGAAGTTTTTTATATGCAGGTTGCGGCTATGGCGGCTCCTGTTTTCCGAAAGATGTGAAAGCCCTGATTAAAACAGCCGAAACCAATCAACGTCCCATGCACATTTTACAGGCAGTAGAAGATGTCAACGAAAAACAAAAACATGTACTCTTCAAAAAACTCCAAAAATATTATTCCAACGATTTGACAGACAAAAAGATAGCGATATGGGGTCTGGCTTTCAAACCTGAAACCGACGATATGCGCGAAGCGCCCTCGCTTGTACTAACCGACTTATTATTGAAAGCAGGTTGCCATGTAACAGCCTACGACCCGGTAGCCATCGCAGAAGCTAAACGGCGTATAGGCGACCGGATTAGTTATGCACGAAACATCTACGATGCGGTCGACAATGTCGATGCGCTGTTGATTGTAACAGAATGGAAAGAGTTCCGTTTGCCTGCATGGCCTGTGATAAAAACGCGCATGAAACACCCGCTGATCTTAGACGGCAGAAATATTTACAATCCGGCAGAAATGCAGGAATATGGATTTATATATTATGGAATCGGACGATAATAACCTACAAGTTAAACCAATAGTTTAACTTCACCATAAACACATTCGTCGAAGGCAGCCCAAACATCCGATCTAAATTCTGACCCCACCCGGGCAGATAATTTCCGGCACGGTTTGACATGGAATGTTCCCAAACGACATATAGTGTCGATCCGGGCAAATATTCCCAACGGGCAACAAAATTCGACCTGAATTCATTGAAATTAAAATCGGGATTGGCAAAACCATAAATCTCCGAATCGTTCTGAAGAACGGCGTATCTTCCATCCGAAAGATTTATTTCGTGCGGCAGGAATGTATGGAAACGTTCGCTGCGAATACGCGAATCGGGTGTTAACGCTCGTTTAAAATCATTAAACTTAGCCGTAGAAGTAAATGGAGCGCCATACCATTGCAACGAAATATCCGGCGTAACATTGACCTGCAGTTTCATTGTCAGCCCGTACGTTTTCTGATCCATGGCTCCAACAATATAAATCGGCTCGGATCGGGTTGTAAGCGGAACAGTTGACACATATTGCATCTTATCCTGATTCCATGCATAACTGAATTTACCGGTCAGCAGTACATGATTACCCAAACGAAGAGTTAAACCCGGTGCAAGTGTATTGAAACCGTAATCGCCTTGTAAGTTGAAATCGCCTGTATATTGGAGCATAAACATAACACGCTGCGCCTTATCGGTATTGAACGAAGAAATAAGATTATACCAATTACCGAAACGAACATCGGGACCGCCTCGTAAACGTCTGCTTTGCACGCCATTCCATCCATACGTCTGCTTGATATTCGCTTCATACAGGTTATTAAACATGGTAATCCAATCGAGAATAATACTGTTCCCAAAAGTCTTGCCGCCAAAATTCCACTCGTTAACCTGCGATAAGGTGATATTATTGCTTCGAAACATTTTCCGGGATTCGGTTTGCCGGAACTCAATCATTGTTTCGTTCGATTGTATGTCTGCCTGTTTTAAAAAACCAATATCATTCAGTTCGAAACCCGGCGATAACCAGCTATACATTTCCGAAAAAGCCCATTTGGCATTCCCTTTTCGTCCGGCTTTCAGATACCCGCCTGTTCCGTTTAATGATGTGCGGTTTTCATCTACTCCCAAATAATGCTGTCCCGAAGTACGCTGATAATAATGAACGGCGCTCCTTTGCAGTCGTGTGATGGCTTCCGTACTCCCATTGAGTGAACTGAACATTCCTTTTATTTCAATATAGTAAAGGCGATTGTTGAAAAATCGGGTAAAATCCACACCGGCTGTATAAGCGTTCCGAACTAAATTGTCCTTTAGGTGTTGTTCATTGAGCGCACGGTTGACCGAAGTAAACATGCCGCCCAACAATGTATTGCCTTCCCAATTTTTCTGTACGCGGGCTACGGTAAAATTCGTTAATGGCTCTAATACTTCCTTGTCGTAAAAATCGTGTGCACCCGGACCTGAAGATAAATAATTACCCTGCCGCATCACATTGACCGATGTGCGGGCTGTGACACTTTGCACAATGCCCAATGTTACTCCATGAGTGTTGGTTCCCGTCAGTTTCATGGCGCCTATGATAGGTACATTATTAACCGTTTCGGCGAATTTTTTAATATTGTCAACCCCTTCGGGAGTCAATGAAGGAACTGCGCCTATTCGGCGTGTATAAAACATCATATCGTTACCCATCGGAAAATCTAAGATATGCTTTCCTTCTAAAAAAAACGGACGTTTTTCTTCATAGAATGTTTCGTAGGTGGTCAGATTCATTACCGACGGGTCAAGTTCAATTTGTCCGAAATCGGGATTTACCGTCAGATCAAGCGTATAATCCGACAATCCTACTTTTACATCAAGTCCTGCATTTCCTCCCCAAATATGACCTTTTTGATAAGGGCTTCCAGCTATTTCAGGTTCCTTTGTATATTGTCCCATGACGTAAGGCAGTATCTCTATTCCGCGCGACTTGGGTAAATCGGTCATGCCGTGCATCTCTCCGAACGAAAAAACATGGCCATTATTTTTCAGCGGGATCAAACTCCAGTTTTGCACTTCGTTATTCCGCCGGATGATACGTCGGACATGAAGCCCCCATATTTCGGAATCTGTCACCTGATTATACCGAAGCTGATTGAACGGAATCCGTATTTCTGCAGTCCATGAAGAATCTGCTTTGTTGCAATGCGTACGTGCTTCCCAAACAGCGTTCCAGCTCAAGTTTGCAATTTTCTTGTCATTTACAATCAAATCTGTTTTGTTGCCTCCCAGATTCACGTTAAATTCGGGCGCCGCACGAAAGTCGTGATAGGTATCGAAAGCCACGCTGACCAAATCGCCAACACTGTTTTCATCGCGATTACCGATAAAAGCATTCATCTTTTCAGGGACAGCGTCTTTACAATAGATTCCTACATATATGTATTTGTTGTCGTAAAAGATTTTCACTTTGGTGGGCGAATCTGAAATATTCCGATCGAATGGCATTGCTTGAACAAATGGTTCTGACCATACCCCCTGCTTGGTCCAAAAATCTTCATCCAAGCGGCCATCGATCACAGGCCGGCTTCCGTCAGTAACTTTTGTTATATTGTAAATACGTTTATAAGCATCATCGAAAGGAACAATTGAGTCAGTTTGTGCATAGCCTGCAGCACATAACGTAAACATAATGAACAAGTACCAATTTTTCATCGATAAACTAAAAAGACGAATTTCGTTTCTCCTACAAATTAAACCAGTAATTTAACTTAACCATAAACACATTCGTCGAAGGCAAGCCAAACATCCGATCAATATTCTGATCCCACCCGGGCAGATAATTTCCGGCACGGTTCGACATGGAATGTCCCCAAACAAAATAAATCGTAGAACCGGGCAGGTATTCCCAACGGGCTACCAGATTCGACCTGAATTCGTTGAAATTAAAGCTCGGATTTGGAAACGCATAATTACCTGCATCGTTTTGAACGATATACCCGCCACCATCCGCCACGATTAACTCATCCGGTAAAAATGTATGGAAACGTTCGTCGCGCACACGTGATGCAGGGTTTGTTGCTTTCTTGAAGTCATTGTATTTAGCTGTCGATGTAAAAGGCGCTGCGTACCATTGTATCGAGATATCAGGTGTGACGTTGACCTGAAATTTGATAGTCAGACCGTAGGTTTGCTGTTCCATATTGCCAACGATATAAACCGGATCAGGTTGTGAAGAAAGTGGAACGGTAGCTACATACTGCAATTTATCCCAATTATGGGCATAAGTGAATTGCCCAGTCAGGTATACATGATTTCCCATGCGAAGCGACAGGCTCGGAGCGATGGAGTTAAGGCTGTAATCGCCTGATAAATTATAATCGCCTGTATATTTTACAGTAAACACAACGCGCTTTGCCTTGTCGGTATTGAGCGTGACGACCGGACTGTACCATTCGCCGAAATACATGTCAGGTCCGCCACGTAAACGCCTGGTATCAACTTTGTTCAATCCGTATGTTTGCGAAATATTTGCTTCATAGCGATTAAACAGCATCGTTCTCCAGCCTAAGGCAATGCTGTTTCCGAGAAATTTGCCTCCATAATTCCATTGATTGATCTGCGAAAGGTTCAATGTGCTGCTTCTGATTTTTTTCCATGGATCCGTCTGGCGAAACTCGACTGTCGTTTCGTTGCTCATCAGGTCTGCCTGTTTCAAATAACCGACATCATTCAGGTCAAAGCCGGGCGACAGCCAACTGAATGTCTCTGTAAACGACCATTTGGCATTTCCTTTACGTCCGGCCTTAACATATCCGCCGGTGCCGTTTAATGCAGTGCGATTCGCATCTACTCCCAAATAATCCTTGCTTGAAGCACGTTGGTAATAATGTACCGCATTCCTTTGCAGGCGTGAAATAGCCGACTCACTTCCATTTAATGAACTGAACATACCTTTCATCTCGACATAATACAGGCGATTATTGAAGAATTGGGTAAAATCTAAACCTGCCGTAAATGCGTTTTGTACTAAATTGTCTTTCAGGCGTTGTTCGTTGAGTGCGCGGTTGACCGACGTGAGCATACCTCCTAATAATGTATTTCCCTCCCAGTTTTTCTGGATGCGGGCTACCGTGAAATTCGTTAGTGGCTCTAATACTTCCTTGTCGTAGACGTCTTGTGCACCCGCACCTGAAGATAAATAATTTCCCTTCTGCATCACTTCGACCGATGTACGGGCTGTAACGCTTTGTACGATGCCCAGCGTTACGCCCTGCGGATTGGTGCCGGTCAGTTTCATGGCGCCTATAATAGGCACATTACTAACCGTTTCGGCAAATTTATTTACATTATCTACTCCGGCAGGATTTAATGCAGGAACGGCGCCGATACGCCGCGTATGAAACATCATATCGCTTCCCATCAGAAAATCCGTGATATGTTTCCCCTCTAAAAAAAACGGGCGTTTCTCATCATAGAATGTTTCGTAAGAGGTCAGGTTCATCACTGACGGATCGACGTCGACCTGTCCGAAGTCAGGGTTTATCGTCATATCGAGCGTATAGTCCGACAAACCGACTTTCACATCCAAGCCTGCATTGCCTCCCCACAGATACCCTTTCTGATATGGGCTGCCCGGTATGGCAGGTTCTCTTTTGTATTTTCCCATCGTATAGGGCAGAAATTCGATTCCCCGCGACTTAGGTAAATCGGTCATGCCGTGCATTTCTCCGAACGAAAAAACATGACCGTTGTTTTTCAGCGGGATAAGGCTCCAGTTTTGTACTTCATTATTCCGCCGGATAATTCGCCTTATATGAAGCCCCCATATATCGGTTTCGGAATGTTGATTATACCTGAGTTGGTTGAAAGGAATCTTCAATTCGGCTGTCCATGAAGAGTCTGCCATATTCACATGCGTTCGCCCCTCCCATACGGCATTCCAGTTCAAATTGACATTCAGTTTGTCGGTAACGACCAAATCGGTCCTGTTTCCCCCGATATTTATATTAAATTCAGGTGCAGCCCGGAAATCGTGATAGGTATCGAAAGCCACACTGATCAAATCGCCGACGCCGTTTTCATCACGGTTGCCGACAAACCGGTTCATTTTTTCGGGGACTGCATCTTTGCAGTATACCCCAACATATATATATTTATTATCGTACAGCACTTTTGCTTTGGTAGGCGAAGTGGATAGAACACGCTCATAAGGAGTTACCTGATTAAACCGCTCAGTCCACTCCCCGTGTTGTGTCCAGAAATCGTCATCTAACCGCCCATCTATCACCGGCTTGCTTCCGTCCGTAACTCTTGTCACATGATAAACGCGCTTATATGCTTTATCGAAAGGAGTAATTGAATCGGTTTGCGCATGACCAATCGTAGCAAACAGCGCAATCATAACGAGCAGGCACCAGTATTTCATTTGAATTGTTATTTTATTGTTTGAATATCATTTAAAAACAGATATTTCTTGTTGTCCTTCATGATTTTTAATAGGTCTTCGTGTGAAGGTCTGTTGCGCATGCGTTCATAATTAGCCCTTTGTTCGGGTGTCATAGCCGCTAATTGTTCGGCTGTCGGAGCAGTCATTGTGCGCATTACTCCTCCGCGTGGAGGCGCATGTCGCCATGTCAGAATATACGATGATTTGTACTTGGCCAATATTTTTTGAAGATCAACGCTGATCGGGCCACATTCGCTCAAAGCATGTAATTTACCTTTTTCGGATGCAAGGTCGGTAGTGAATTTGAGCGCTTTGTCTACATTTATATTAAATTCTTCACCTTCACCATACCAGTCAAGTGAAAGCATATCAATATATTCGTCGCCCGGATAACCTGCAAGAAATTCTTCACGCGAATATACCTTGTCGGTATTATAAGCGTACAAGATATTGTGCAAGCCTTTTTCACGCAGGTACTTAACCGTATATCGCCACAATTCTGCATATTCTTCATCATAACAGCGCGTCCTGCCCCACCAGAAGAAACTGCCTGAATGTTCGTGCCAGGGTCTGAAAATAAAAGGGATCGGTTGTCCGTTTTCATCCCTCCATGTACGGAAAAAACGCACCAATCTGTCAAGCCATGTATTGAACATGGCATGATTCGATCCGCCGGGTAAAATACTCTTTACTGCATTCAATTCTTTGGCCGATATCATGGCTACTTCCCACGACGAACCGGCTCCGTTTGGTTCCTTTATACCCGGCCATTGTGAGGTGATGGGATTTACAATATGCCAACTGACTGTAATAATGCCGTTTCGCTTGTGCCACCAGATAGCGCGCTCTGTCATGTTGGCAAAGGCGACCGAATCTAAGCTGTACCTGCCTCCCAGTTCCAGTTCACCTAATTCAAATCCTACTAAACCCGGATAATCGCCAACAGCCTCTTGTGTATCCGAACGATCCGGTTCATACCTCCATGTGCGGCCTGTCATCAGGTCGTCCTGGTGCCCGTACATGATACCCTTTTCCTGAATCTTCATCAGACGCGAAAATAATTGTTTTGCTTCGGGAGTAGCTTCAGGGTCAGCCGGTTGCCATTTCTGAGCAGACAAACTCATGCATATACCGATAAAAAAAATGTTTAAAAAAAATCTTTTCATATCCTTCTGTTTTAGTGTTCATTAATAAAAAAAATGTTATTTTCGGGGGTGACAAAATTAGTAAAAAATATTTATTTTTTGTACTTTTGTCGAAATTGTAATAGGTGATCTTTGAGGGATCGTTGAAAATAGGCATTTATGAAAGTATCGTTTTTAAGTTTGGCAAGTGGAAGCAGCGGTAATTGCTATTATTTGGGTACACCGGAGTATGGCATTTTGATCGATGCGGGCTTGAGCGCCAGATTGGTCAAAAAGATACTGAAAGACAAAGAAATAGATTTTGATACCATTGTTGCTGTTTTAATTACACACGACCATGGCGACCATATAAAAACAGTAGGCTGCTTAGGAGAAAAATATAATTTGCCGATCTATGCGACTGAGCGTGTGCATGATGGCATTGACCGAAGCCGTTTTGTGGAAGAAACCCTATTCCAGTCGCGCAGGATCGTTGAAAAAGAAATCCCGTTTATGATTCGCGACTTCCGGATTGAGGCTTTCGAAGTGCCACATGACAGTTCGGACAACGTGGGTTATATGATTCAGTTTGGAGATCAACGATTTACCATCGCCACTGATGTGGGGTATATTACTGAAACCGTAGCGCGATACCTGTGTATGTCCAATCATTTGGTTTTAGAGACTAACTACGATGAAGAGATGTTGAGATTCGGCAGTTATCCGGATTTTCTCAAAGAGCGCGTGTCAAGTCAAACAGGACATTTAAGTAATCGGGATGCTGCTGAATTTTTAGCTACACATTATTCGCCGGAATGGCAAAATGTATGGCTCTGCCACCTCAGCCGCGAAAACAACCATCCCGAATTGGTCTACAAAACCGTAGATTTCCGCCTGCTTCAGGAGGGTATTCGAGTTGGTAAAGATTTCAATTTGACCGTACTGAAACGGATGACTCCTTCGGAGGTGTTTGAGCTATGTATCGACTGACAGATAACGCTATGTAGAGACGGGGCGCGCCCCGTCTCTACAGGTGTTATTTTTTCACCTTATCACTTTCTGTTACGCCGCTGACTATCTCTATATTAATACCGTCGGAAAGACCTGTTGTAATGGGTTTCCTTACAAATTTGCCGTTTTCCAGCAGATTGACAAATGTCGAATCGTTGTTAAAAACTAAACACGACTCCGGCAATGTCAATACATCGTATCGTTCGTCTAAAATAAATTCGGCTGTCGCATTAAAGCCAGAAAAGACATACACACTGTCGGGTAATATAAATACTGCCTCTATATCGTATTTCATAATACCCTGCTCGAGATAGCCTTTCGGTGCAATTTTCCGAATGTTCGCTTCGATTTTCAAACCGTTTATCGAGGTAGGCATCACTGTAAGTGAAATGCCTTTGCGAAGCGCTAATACGTCATTTTCAACTACTTTGCCTTTGAAAAGGAACGAATCGAGTTTAGCGATTAATGCCACATTCGTACCATCGCGAAACATACTGCGCTCGGCAACTGCAGCGCCTTCTTCGAGTGGAAGGTCTATGATCGTTCCGGTAGCTGTTGCAATCACCACATTCGATACATTGCTCGAAGGGATAAAACCTTCCGTCAACAGATGTAGTTGATTTTTAGCATATTCGTATTGTTCCTTGCTTGTCTGCCATGTCTTTTCAGCCACTTCAAATTCCGATGTCGAAATGACGTTCTTTGCATACAGGTTTTTTTCGCGCTCATAATTCAGTTGGTCTTTTTCAAAAACAATTTCGGCAAGCCGGAGGTTCATCTTGGCATTTTCTATCTGTGAAGGCTCGGAAAGGATTTTTATTTTGGCGATCCTGTCGCCGGTGCGTACATTATCACCTGTTTTTACGTAATAGGTTTCGAGCACACCCGGTATAACCGATTTCACTTCTATCTCTTTGATGGGATAGATATTGCCCGAAATAACCTGTTTTTTAGTTATCGTATCCCGTTTAGCATATATGGTGTGGGATAGGATATCCTGTTTTTTCGACTGATTCTCAGAGAATAAAACCGCCCCAGCCAAAACTGCAATCAAAAACAGTAAGACACTTATATTTCTATATCCGCTCTTTTTCATTTATTATTTACTATTTACCATTTTACACTAAATGGGCGTAAGCATTACGCCCCTACAAACCGTTTATCCATTATCCCCCTTTGGAGGGGGTAGGGGGAGGCCATCACTAACCACAAACCACTAATCACTAACCACTAAACCACCTTACTCAACGTTGCCGCCGGCATAATATTTGCCGCTTTTTTGGCAGGAAATACGCCCGCAATCACGCCTGTCGAAATCAATAACAGAAACGATGCCAATACAACGTAAATATCGATTGTCGCTTTTGCAAATATTTGTTCATCGCCCGACTGTAATGCCGATACGACAAAATTATAAACCCCCATACCCACAAAACCGAGCATCATGCCTGTTATGCCAAAAACAATAGTCAATATAAGCGCCTCAATAATAATCAGTTTGTAAATTGAGGCAGGCGTCGCTCCGAGCGCTTTACGGATACCGATTTCTTCCGTTCGTTCTTTCACAACTACCAACATGATATTCATAACGCCGATCATACCCGACAAAACAAAGCATAACCCCAATGCCCACAAGAACTTGTCAACTCCATCAAACAACATGCCGAATCCCTTGATTGTCTGCTGTATGTTTAAGATGAATAATGCACTTCTGTCGTCGTTTGCAAACCCGATTTCTTTGGCTAAATAATTGCGCAATCGCGTTTCAAATGTTTCAATAGCCGTATTATCGTGTAATATGGCGCCGAAAGTGGCATATTTTCTTTCAAGATTGAAAGTATTCAATAAAGTCGTTGAAGGGGTATAAATACTGTATTGTTCCATTGTACTGAAGACCGTTCCTCCTTTCAGCACTCCCACCACATTAAACATAACTCCCTCAATATTAATATACTTTCCGACAGGATTTTCTTTGTCGAAAAGGATATCCATGACATGTTCGCTGATGATGACGCTCCGCCGCTGTTCATGGTAATCAATCTCATTCAGGAATCTGCCTTGTCCTATTTCTAATGCTTTGATATTCAGGTAATCTTCGCTAATGCCTTTCACATCAAACCGGCCGGTATTTTCTTTGTAAATAATCGGCTGACTGCCCGGCAAATTCACTTCTGATGCAATTTGCCGTATTTCAACGAATCGTCTTTTCAGGCGCACCAATAATTCTTCATCGAAGCGCACCTGAGCGCCTGTTTGTATGCCGCCGGTCACAGCCCTCGTAACACGACTCCCCGTTACCCAAATACTATTGGAGGCATAACCGCTGAACATGCTCATCATTCCGTTCCGCAGTCCGTTGCCTGCTCCCAGCAGCACAATCAATATAAAAATGCCCCACGTAATACTGAATCCGGTCAGTATAGCCCTCACCTTATGCTGTTTCAACGACGAGTAAACTTCGTAGAACTGTTCTCTGAGGTCGAAGGCAAATTTCATGGCGACATTTTTTACATTATTCCGGCACGTTGCATTGTAGCTTCACTGAAAATTATCGAAGCAACAGGGAAAATAACGGTAATCAACCAGAACAGGATACTTATAATCAACGCTTTGGTGAATTTAATTTCCGTAAATGCTTTTAAGCCAATGCATAGCAGTATGACAAACCACAGTTGAAACGGATTGACCAAACTCAGGAATGTATACAGTCCGCCGCCTGCTTTTTCCATTGTAGTAAATACATTCAAACCGGTAAATGCGATTTCAAATGGATTGGTAATTGCATCCATTCCTTTGAAATAGAGTATGCCTGTATTTACTAATCCGCCTATTAGCAATGCAAAGTAGCTGTAAACGACTATGGTAAATGATTTTACGTAATCTAATGCAGGTTTTGCAATCAGAGTAATGATATACAAAAGGAGCGCTAATAAAAACAGCGATATTGCAGAAGAAAATACGCCGCCTATCACTTGCAGATACCTAAGATTGTAAAGCATATTCAACGAACGCTCCAACTGTTCCTCCGGTATGGGCATGGAAGACCTCGAAAGCATCAGTGTTGTGATTTTTGATGTAATAGGAACCATCAAAATCAAGTTGACCGCCAAAAGTGACAGTAAAATAATCAAGGCCATAGCAGGGAACTTGTTTACCTGCTTCAATTCCCCGAAAGCCTTTCGGGGGCTGAACAAAACTTGCAGTATTACATTCATAGATTTTTAATTTTTAGATTATTACTCATTCGTCAATCTTCATTAATCATTTATCATTTCTGCAAATATGAACATTTTTTTTGTATAATTCGATTTTTTTCAAAAAAAAAACTTACATTAGCCGTCTGAAAGCGGTAAAAGATTTTACGGAAGCATATTAATAACATATTTTAAAATAACATAAATTGATGAAAACTAACAGATTTCAAGGAGAATGGCCGAAGATAGGCATTCGTCCGGTTATAGACGGTCGTATGGGCGGTGTACGCGAATCGCTCGAAAATCAAACCATGAATATGGCAAAAAGTGTAGTGTCGTTGCTGACCTCAACGATCAAGTATCCCGACGGGACACCGGTACAATGTGTGATAGCCGATTCGACCATCGGACGGGTGGCAGAAAGTGCGGCATGTGCCGAAAAATTCAAAAGAGAAGGTGCGGATGTAACCATAACAGTTACTCCATGCTGGTGTTACGGAAGTGAAACAATGGACATGGCGCCACATACAGTAAAAGCTGTTTGGGGGTTTAACGGTACGGAACGGCCCGGAGCCGTCTACCTTGCTGCCGTACTTGCTGCACATGCTCAAAAGGGATTACCGGCATTTGGTATCTATGGACATGATGTTCAGGATGCAGGTACGACTGAAATACCGGACGATGTGAAAGAAAAACTGTTGCGCTTTGCACGTGCATCGTTGGCGGTTACGATGATGAGGGGAAAATCTTACCTGTCGATAGGCGCCGTATGTATGGGTATTGCCGGTTCGATCGTTAACCCCGACTTTTTCGAAGAATACCTTGGTATGCGATGCGAAGGGATTGATGAAGTGGAGATTATCCGCCGGATGGAAAAAGGGATTTACGATGAAGATGAATATCAAAAGGCACTTGCATGGGTAAAAGAAAATTGCAAAGAAGGCAATGATATCATCAATCCCGATCATTTGAAAAAGACGCGGGAAGAGAACGATAAGGATTGGGAGTTTGTTGTGAAGATGACCCTGATTATTCGCGACCTGATGGTTGGCAATCCCCGCCTGAAAACATTGGGATTCGGCGAAGAGGCTTTGGGACATAATGCCATTGCTGCAGGGTTTCAGGGACAACGCCAGTGGACTGATTTCTATGCGAACGGCGATTTTCCCGAATCGATTCTCAACTCATCATTCGACTGGAACGGGATTCGGCAGGTCTATATTTTGGCTACCGAAAACGATGCACTGAACGGTGCCGCCATGCTTTTCGGTCATTTATTGACCGGAACGGCACAGGTATTCGCCGACGTGCGGACTTATTGGAGTCCTGATGCCGTGTTGCGCGTGACAGGAAAGCCACTCGAAGGACAAGCGGCCGACGGGATTATTCATTTGATAAATTCGGGCGCTGCTTCGTTGGATGGGTCAGGACAACAAACAGACAAGGACGGAAATCCGACCATGAAACCATTTTGGGATATTACCGAACAGGAAGCGCAGGATTGTTTAGATGCGACTACCTGGATGCCGGCAAACCGTGGATATTTTCGCGGAGGCGGATTTTCTTCCAAATTTTTATCAAAAGGAGGAATGCCCTGCACGATGGTGCGCCTGAATTTAGTGAAAGGCATTGGCCCTGTATTGCAATTAGCTGAGGGATGGACAGTCGATATTGACATGGAAGCCCACAAAATTTTAGATGACAGAACAGATAAAGGATGGCCGACTACATGGTTTGCACCACGTCTGAGCGATAAAGATGCTTTCAGGGATGTGTATTCAGTGATGAACAACTGGGGCGCCAATCATGGCTCCATCAGCTGCGGACATATTGGCGCTGACCTGATTACGTTGGCTTCTATGTTGCGCATCCCGGTTTGTATGCACAATGTGGATGATAAGGATGTTTTCCGGCCGGCTGTCTGGAATGCGTTCGGAATGGATAAGGAAGGTGCAGACTATCGGGCTTGCATGACTTATGGGGCGATGTATAAGTAATTAAAAATTAAGAATTAAGAATTAAAAATTATTCATTTTTTACTCTTACAATCACCCGTTCTTTCGGATTACAAATCCGAAAGGATTGTTAATAGCATATACAATTAATTTATTACTCTCACAATCTTTGATTTATGAATCTTAAAGTAGTAGCATTTACACTCCTCTTTGTATTTTCAACTGCATTTTTTTGTTTAGCAGATGATTTGATTTGGCTTGAGGACGAGAAAGAAGCCATTTTCAATATGGCGAAAGAACAGGATAAGTTTGTACTTTTGCTTGTCGGGGATCGTAACTGTCCTCTTTGTAATTCTGCCATGCAGTATTTCAATGATCCGACAGACAAACTCCGAAAAATAATTGATGAAAATTATATATTATGGTTTGAATCATACTACGATCCGAAAACAAGGAATAAAAATGACATGGAACATATCGCCCTGTATATTGAAGATTACGACGCTCATAAATATGCAGGGGTTTCAACAAGTTTTCCGATTCTGGCTATTATCAATCCGGATATCCCCGAAGAATTTACCTTTTTCTGGACTGACAAAAGAAGAACAGTTGATGAGTTGTATAAATTTATTTCAGCTCCTCCCGATATTTTTGCAGGACAGGAATTGGCATGGATGAATAACAAAAATGAAGTTTTGAATTTAGCCAAAGAGGAAGGAAAAAAAGTCTTAAAAATGGTAGGGAGAGCTACATCGCCTAACAGTAGAAAAGTGATGATACAGCTTAATGACAGTCCGTTAAAGGAATTATTAGATGATAATTATATTTTATGGTATAGTTCCATTATTTCCGACATTCCGCGTACCGACTCACCGGCTTCGCTTCCTTATATCTCTATTTTTAATCCGGAGAATCCGGATCGTATCCTTTCTTCAGTTTGGGGCGTTCAGGATGTTGAGACATTGGAGGCAATGCTGAGATCCCAAATTGTTTCAAACGAAAAAACCGATTCGGATAATCAGGTAATTGTTTCAGGGAATGTGCTGCACGTTTCAAACCAAACCAACAACGAACAAATACAAATATTTACCATCACAGGCAAACCAATTGCTACCATTCGTAAAACCGATTATGCCATCCGGATGGATGCCTCCAATTTTCCGAAAGGCGTACTGATTGTGCATAGTTCGACAGGATGGAGTAAAAAGATTATTAAGTATTAATCTACCACCTCCCGAAGGAGGTGGTAGATTAATACTTATTTGAAAACAATATCTCCGTAGGATGCTGAAATATCTACTGTTGCCGACGGATTCCCGCTACCCATGTTTCCACTGTACGATTGGGTATTTCTTGCGCTTTGTGTATTTGACATATTAAAACTACCGGTTTTGATACTTCCGAATCTGGTGCTTAGATTAGCTCTGAAACTGTGACGGTTGTCGAGCGCTAATTTTATTCCCGAATAACCCGCATTAATCTTTATCTTTGAAAACCCGGCAGCTATTTCCGAAATATCTAACGAACCATATTTGAAGTCATTACATTCAAAACTATTATTCAGTTTGTCGATTTTGACTGTGGTATATTTCGTTTCCATTTTAAAATCAGAAACTGTTCCGACTTGAAACTCATCATATTTGGAGTCTGAATTGATTCGGTTGGCTGTGCCGATTTTCATTTTACCATAACCACTGTTCAGGTCGATATCGTCACAGGCATTGATGGTCGCGTTTCCGTATTTAATATCCATAGTTACCTTAGCCAGCGTATTCGCGACTAAATTCCCGTATTTCAGGTCTACGGTTAAAGGTTTGATTGAGTTTTCGAGGGTAATGTTTCCATATTTATTCTCAAAATTCATCGTTACTCCTTTGGGGGCGACAACCGTATAATGCGTTTCACGGCCGCAGTTATTGCAATTAATCTCTTTAAGGACTGTTTTTGCTGTAACGTTATCACCGGTTTGAGCAAAATCTATTGATACGGCTTCGGCATATTCTTTGGCCAAAGCATCGGTCGTTCCTTTGCCGGTAATTTCGATTTTGAACGTAATCTTGTTGTCCGTACCTTCAACGATGCGGATGTTCCCATACTTGTTTTCGATGCGCAGATTCGGATTTGCGCTTACCGTAAACTCTTTTGTCACTTCTCTCTTAAATTCCTTTAAGGCAGCCTCTTCGGAGGCAATCATGTACGAAGCAAAAATGCTTGCCAATAATGTAAAAATAATCCGTTTCATAATTCATTTATTTTTTTAATGTGTTAATAATTAGCTAAAAGTATATTGTGTATATGCTGTAAGGATTCTATTTTGGATGAATAGGTTATTACGATCAATTCAATATTTTTATCGTCCGAATTCCGGATACTTTCGTCTGCTTCTTCTTGCATGGATTCGATATCACTTATTAGGTTTGCTCTGTCCTGTTCGTCAACACGTTGCAGCAATTGTTCGATACCATCAATCTTTTCCTGAAGCTGCATGGCGTAGTAGGTTTGCACTTCCGACAGCGTTTCCTCTTCTGTTGCATAATCCGGTTTGAAAAAATCGGACGCAAAGAAGATACTGCCCGCAAATATGGCTGCAACTGTCAGATATCCGATGATTTTACGGATTCGGATGGGCTTTTTATCGTCGCCGGTTGCCTGCAATTTAGCGGCAAACCTGTCGCGGTGTCCCTGTAAAGGTTCGCTACCGAATATTTCGGTTGCATGTTGCCTGATCTTTTTTTCAAGTATATGATCCATTTTTTTATGCGTATTGTTGTTGTTTTAATATCGTTCTCAATTTTACTATTCCCCGCTGATATTGTACCCTTGCGGTCGAAGCGTTGATTTTCAGTTGCGTGGCAATCCCGGCAAAACTCATTTCTTCAAACAATCTGAGGGTGACTATATGTCTGTATGCCGATGATAGGCGATTGACGCCTTCTTTGATATCGGCAATGGATAAGTCATAGTCATCTTCGTTTTCGTCCTCTTCGTCCTCCCTTTCTGTTTCTTCATTATCTTCCAAAGGGATTATCCAATCCTTTCTTTTCCGAAGTAAGTCAATTGCTTGATTTACAGCTATTCGCTTCAATAATCGGGTTGTAACGCCTATATCTTCATGTATCAGGTCGGTATTTGTAAAAGCTTTCAGCAACGTGTCGTGCATGATTTCTTCGGCTTCATCGTGATTGCCGACGATGGCATAAGCGCTTTGATATACAGGCTTGTAGAACAAATCATAAAACGCCATCTGCGACTTCTTTTCGCTCTTTTGAACTCCTTTGATTATGTAGATGTAATGAAGCATAGTTGGGCTTTTATTCTTATGACGTAAAGAAATTGAATTTGTTACATCCCGCAAAGGTGAAAAAGGATTTTTTTAGGCAAATCTCCTGTCCGCCTCAAAAATTATCGTTAATTTTGCCGGATTATGTGATATGATCCCGACGTTGTAATGTCGATATATTATCCCATTGAAGGGGTTAAGAGAAGCATATAAATATTATAAACAGCAGATTTCTAACATAAAACTATACTTACAACTATGAAACAATTATGTATTGCATTATTTATGCTCGTTGCTTTAGCAACTTACAGCCAAAAGCTATCTCCCGCATGGGAGGAACTTACTTCGCCTGATTTTGTGCAAGCCGTCAAACAATCCGGAGGCGTTTGCATCATACCTATGGGGGTAATCGAGAAACACGGGCCACACTTACCTTTAGGTACAGATGTGCTGACCTCCCGCGAAATAGCACGCCGCGCAGCCGAAAAAGAATATTGTATCGTTTATCCGTATCATTTTTTCGGACAAATTTTTGAAGCGAAACAGCAACCGGGCACCATTGCTTACAGCAACGAGTTGTTATTCAAATTTCTCGAAGAGACTTGTGAAGAAATATCACGCAATGGCATAAAAAAAATCATTTTGCTGAATGGTCACGGTGGAAACGGGAATTTTCTGCAATACTTTTGCCAGATGCAATTGGCCAAACCGAAAGACTATGCCGTATTTTTGTACCAGCCCTCTGTCGACGCCGAAACGCGCAACAAGATTGCAAGTATGCGCAAAACCACTGTCGGAGGTCATGCTGATGAGGTAGAGTCGAGTACTGTACTGGCTATCAGGCCTGACCTTGTGAAACCCACTGCATCCACCCAGTCGGGCGACGATATGAACCGCTTGCAAATAGAAAATGCCTATACCGGAATCTGGTGGTATGCCAAATATCCCAACCACTATGCCGGCGATGCCAAAGATGCCAATGCTGCACTTGGCGAAGTCAGTCTGGGACAACGCGTTGCACAATTGGCTGATGTGATCAAAGCCATCAAGGCCGACAATATGACCATTCGTCTGCAAAACGAATTTTTCAAAGAAAGTCAGCGTCCGCTTGAAACGACAGTCAAGTAATGTACCATTCTTATCCCCCTTTGAAGGGGGCTATGGGGGATGTTAAAATTCCCCGTTTGAAAGGGGTTCAGGAGATGTCAAATTCCCCGTTTGAAAGGGGTTCAGGAGATGTCAAAATGCACCCTTCTTGTCCCCCTTTGAAAGGGGTTCAGGGGATGTTAAAAATTTAAAAATTATCATATACATTGAAAGTCATTTTTTACCCTTCCGAATCCGAATGGCCTGCTTTGCAGGAACGTCCGGAGATTGATGTAACGACATTGTACGCTGCCGTTCAGCCTGTGTTAGACAAAGTTCGTCGTGAAGGCGATGCAGCTGTAAGGTATTATGGAAGCCTTTATGACAAGGTAGATATAGTTAATTTTGCCGTAAACCGGGATGAAATACAGGATGCGGAAACAGCATTGACGGATGAATTAAAAGACGCTATCCGCGTGGCTCAGTCCAATATTGAAAGATTCCATGCCGCACAGGTGTTTCAGGAATTGAAAGTCGAAACCATGCCCGGCGTTACCTGCCTGCAAAAGGCTGTACCCATCGAAAAAGTAGGGTTGTATATTCCGGGCGGAACGGCGCCGCTATTCTCAACTGTGCTGATGCTGGCTGTTCCGGCTCGTATCGCAGGTTGCAGGGAAATAATCCTTTGTACGCCTCCCAATCGGGAAGGAAAAATTCATCCGGCCATCCTTTATGCAGCTCATGTTGCCGGTGTGAGTAAAATATTTAAAGTAGGAGGTATTCAGGCCATCGCAGCGATGACTTATGGAACGGAAAGTATTCCAAAAGTATATAAGATATTCGGGCCGGGCAATCAATATGTGACGGCAGCCAAACAACTTGTCGGTCTGAAAGATGTGGCCATTGATATGCCGGCAGGCCCTTCGGAAGTTGAGATTATCGCTGACGAAACGGCTGATCCGGTATTTATTGCTTCCGATTTTTTGTCACAAGCCGAACATGGCGCCGATAGCCAGTCTATCTTGCTGACAATGTCTGAAATGTTAGCTGAGGCTGTCGTCCCGGAAATAGAACGGCAGCTATCGCGATTATCTCGAAAAGACATGGCATGTAAATCATTGGAAAACAGCCGGATAATTATCCTGAATCATGAAGATGAAATTGTCCGCTTTACAAATATGTACGCACCCGAACATTTAATAATACAAATGGCAGATTATCATACGATAAAAGATAAAATCCAAAATGCCGGCAGCGTATTTCTGGGCGCATATACGCCTGAAAGTGCCGGCGATTATGCTTCGGGAACCAATCACACCTTGCCCACCAAAGGTTATGCTAAGATGTACAGCGGCGTGAATATAGATAGTTTTGTCAAAAAAATCACTTATCAGGAAATTACCCGCGACGGACTCCGTGCTCTCGGCCCCGCAATCGAAATAATGGCCGAAAACGAACAGTTGGATGCCCATAAAAATGCGGTGACGGTAAGACTTAAATCAATTGCGAATAACTGATTAACTGAAAACTGAAAATCATATAATAGAATTTAGTTGAATCTTTAAATTCTTAAATTTTTAAATTATATTATCTTTCTGAAAATTTAAAAAAAATGGAAATTACAAATCTTGTAAGGGAAAATATCCGAAAGATGAAACCCTATTCGTGTGCGCGAAATGAGTTTAAAGGAGAGGCATCGGTTTATTTGGATGCGAACGAAAACCCGATGAACGCGCCCTACAACCGCTATCCCGACCCTTTGCAGGAATCGCTGAAAGCTAAGATAGCCCGTTTGAAAAATCTGCGCGCAACACAAATCATGCTGGGTGTAGGCAGCGACGAACCGATAGACCTGACGATCCGTATCTTTTGCGAACCGGCGCGCGACAATATTGTGGCGATTGACCCGACTTACGGGATGTATCAGGTTTGCGCCGATATAAATAATGTATCCTATCGAAAAGTAATGCTCAATCCGGATTTTACGTTGGACGCCGAACGCCTGTTGGCTGCAACCGACGCACATACAAAGGTGATATTCCTCTGTTCGCCGAATAATCCGACCGGTAATCTGTTGAGCCGTGCAGAAATGACGAAGGTCATAAACGGTTTTCAAGGGATTGTCGTTATCGACGAGGCGTATATTGATTTTTCTTCGGAGACTTCGTGGCTTGCCAAGTTAGATAATCATCCGAATCTGATTGTACTTCAAACGTTTTCAAAAGCATGGGGCTTGGCTTCTGTGCGTTGTGGGATGGCATTTGCTTCCGAAGAAATTATCGGATTTTTCAACAAAATAAAATACCCGTATAATATCAATCTGCTTACACAGCGTTTTGTGAGTGGCCGGCTTGATTTTGAATCACAGAAAAATGAATGGGTGGAAATGCTTGTGAATCAGCGAAAACAGTTGGCTAAACAGTTGGCGGCTTTTCCCTGGGTTGAGAAAGTCTATCCTTCGGACGCAAATTTTCTACTTGTTAAGGTGCCTGATGCCGATTTATTGTATGGTCAGTTAGTTGAGTCGGGTATCATTGTCCGCAACCGGAATACGGTTTCGTTATGTCAGGGTTGTCTGCGTATCACGATAGGCACAAATGAAGAAAATACAGCGTTGCTAAATGCGCTTGCAGTATTAACCGGTTCATCACCCGGAAGTGTCGAACCGATCGATTGTTTCATTGCCGAAGAGCGCAAAGCAGTAGTAAAAAGAACTACCAACGAAACCGATATTTATATCTGTCTTGATTTGGATGGAACAGGGAAAACGGACATATCAACCGGTATTGGTTTTTTCGACCATCTGCTCGACCAGATCGGGCGTCATTCAGGCATGGATCTGACAATCCGTGTCAAAGGTGATTTGCAGATTGACGAACACCATACGATTGAAGATACAGCCATAGCGCTCGGTGAAGCATTACGCGAAGCATTGGGCAGCAAACGGGGCATCGAGCGCTACGGCTTCTGTTTGCCGATGGATGACTGCCTGTGTACCGTCGCGCTTGATTTCGGAGGCCGCGCATGGTTAGTGTACGACGCAACTTTTAAGCGCGAAAGGGTAGGGGAGATGCCAACAGAGATGCTCCTGCATTTTTTCAAATCATTGTCGGATGCCGCAAAAATGAACCTGCATATCAAAGCCGAAGGCGAAAACGAACACCACAAAGCCGAAGGCATTTTCAAAGCACTGGCACGTTCAATCAAAATGGCCATCCGCCGCGACATCTGCAATCACGAACTACCAAGCACGAAAGGGGTACTTTAAAGATTAACAATCAGGTTTGAAATCACACATAATAATTACGGTGATTTTCAAGTTGCGCGGTTGTAGTATTTTGCCAGTGAATAAGCGTGGTTTTTTATGTATTTTTAATGATAATGAGAGGTTAAAATATCTTCTATTTTCTCATTACTCAACGAGATACTGTTTGCATAAGCATCCACTCTCTTTCGATAATATTCAAGCAACATTGTTTGAACATCAGCCTTTTCTTCTTCACTTTGAATACGTGAAAATGACTGCAACAAGAGTATTTGCGTGTCATTTAATGGCATATTGGCTACTAAGGCTTCCATATTTTTACACTGTCTAAATACACAGTATCAGGACAAAGGTCTGCTTCATTTGCCCATTGTATAGTTCCAATAAAGGGGCGAACGGTATTGAACATTTTTTCGTTTTTCAAATCTTGGAAAACCTCATAACCTAAATAAGGTTTCACATCAAAAATACCTTCCTCACCATTTGTAAACCATATATGAAGGGTATAATTATTTTGGGGAACTACATTTTTAACTCGTGGATTCATATTGAATTATCTTAACGGTTCTATTTTATAAATACTTTTTCCATCTACTGCCAATGTCCAATTAGCCATCAATTCGTCAGCGCGTAGCGTTATCCACGCTTGAATAAGTCTGATTTGAGGTTTTTTCATTTTTCCTTCTATTATTTCTCCATCCGGAATAGAAAAAATCGCACTGTCATCTTGATATACAACATGAATATGCGGCAAATTATGCTTCCTGTTGTCCCTGAAAAACATGGAGACAATGATACCGTAAAACATGGATAGTGTTGCCATAATAATCTTTTTTATTTAAAGTACAAAGGTACGAAACATATTTGAAACATTGTCTAAAAAACTCTATTTTAAATCCATGCCACCGAACAACGATACAATTTCTATTGCTATGAAGTGTCCAAGTTTGCTCAATACACTCCACAATAAGAAGAAGCCTGTAAAATCTCAAAAACTTTTAGGCCCAATCCAATTCCACGCCATTATTCCGGATGCTATGGAAATACCTATCGTTATTATCCACAAAAGAACATTGTTGAACTACAGTATTAACACTTAGTTCTTAACTCAAAGAATCTCCTCATACCCCGGAATTTCCCCCAAATACGCATACGTCATCCTTTCGTAATCAATCTTGCAGCAAAAATGCTCCAGCCCGTTCGTTACCATCAGGAATCCGACATGCAGACAGCTATTGTAACGCGTAATCTGTTCAAAAACATTCTGCGTAATCCGGACGGTGGGCGCTTTGTATTCGATAATGGCGACAGGTTCTATATAAGCATTATAGATGACTGTATCGCATCGCCGCGACATTCCGTTCAACGAAACGGTTACTTCGTTAGCAATCCTTTCTATCGGGTAATTTTTTTCTGTAATCAGATAATTCACAAAGTGTTGACGCACCCATTCTTCGGGTGTTAGTGCTACATTTTTTCTCCTTACCCTATCAAAAATGAAAGGCTTTGTTTTTTTGTATGAAATTTTTTTTGGATAATTTGGAAGATTTAACGTTTGCATTGCCTATATTTGCTTCTTGAAATAGAGTTGAATTGAGACACCAAAGATAGAAATTATATGAAGACTAAGCAAGAAATTGTTGAAAATTGGCTGCCACGCTATACGGAAAGGAGATTGGAAGATTTTACTGAATATATCCTCCTGACCAATTTTGCCAAATATGTGGAATTGTTTGCCAATCATTTCGGCGTACCCGTCGTTGGTTTGCAGAGTTCGATGCCCAATGCTTCGCACGAAAAAATTACCATCATAAACTTTGGCATGGGAAGCGCCAATGCTGCCACCGTGATGGATTTATTGTCGGCCGTTGCACCCAAATCCGTATTGTTTCTCGGCAAGTGCGGAGGGTTGAAAAAAACCAATCAAACCGGCGATTACCTGTTACCTATCGCTGCCATTCGGGGCGAAGGCACTTCGAACGATTACCTGCCCGCTGAGGTACCTTCATTACCGGCATTTTCCATGCTGCGTGCCATATCGTCAGCTATTCGCGACAGAGGAAAAGACTACTGGACAGGAACAGTCTATACCACCAACCGCCGCGTATGGGAATACGACCATAATTTTAAGGAATACCTGATTTCGACCCATGCTACCGGTATCGATATGGAAACAGCCACTTTGTTTACAGCCGGTTTTGCCAATAAAATCCCTACCGGCGCTTTGTTGATGGTTTCCGATAAACCAATGGAAGCAGAAGGCGTCAAAACGGAAGAGAGCGATCGAATGGTTACGCAAAATTTTGTAACAGAGCATGTTGAATTAGGTATCGCCGCGCTGAAACAAATTATTGATAAAAAACAAACGGTTCGGCATTTGAGGTTTAGCTGGTGATCAAATAATTAAAAAATAATAATTAAAAATTAATAATTAAAAATTTCTGAAAACTGAAAACTGAAAACTAATTACGGATGGCAAAAAAAGAATATACATACGAAGAAATCTGTCGCAACATTAAAAATCGAAATTTCAGTCCGATTTATTTTTTGATGGGTGAGGAGCCTTATTTCATTGACCGGATAACCGATTTGATTCTGAATAGCGTATTAAAAGAGGATGAAATTGATTTTAACCGGATGGTGCTTTATGGTGCGGATTCGACCATCGTCAAAGTGTTGAATGCAGCGCGCAGATTTCCCATGATGTCGGAATACCAATTGGTCGTTTTTCGTGAAGCGCAAACGATTGATGAGCGTTCGTCCGAAAACAAATGGGATTTGCTGACAAACTATGCCAGGAATCCGCTGCAATCGACCATTTTAGTCATCAACTATAAATATAAAACCCTTGATCGCAGAAAAGCATTGGCGGCAGCCATCGAAAAAAACGGCATCCTGTTTGAGTCGAAAAAAATCAAAGATTATAAATTGCCCGAATTTATTACACAGTGTTTGCGGCAACGGTCGATGGAAGCAGACAACAAATCCATTCAAATGCTGGCTGATTACTTAGGCGATGATCTCGACTTGCTGAACAGGGAATTAGATAAATTGCTTGTTTTGCTTGCCGCTCAGCCGGTTAAGAGAATTACTCCCGAGATAATCGAACGAAATGTAGGTATCAGCAAGGATTTTAATAACTTTGAACTAAAAAGCGCCATTGCCTATAAAGATATCCTGAAAGCAAACCGGATCATACATTATTTTGATCGTAATCCGAAGAACCATCCGATTCAAGCTGTCTTGCCAACCATCTTCGATTATTTTTCAAATCTGCTGATTTGCCACTATGCCCCCGATAAGTCGGAAACCGGTATTATGCAATCATTAGGCTTTCGCTTTCCTATTCAGACGAAAGAATATCAGGCTGGTCTTCGTAACTATTCAGCCATGAAAGCATTTGAGGCAATACATAAAATTCGAATAGCCGATGCCCGTTCGAAAGGCATCGATGCCACTTCTTCACTTACAAGCGGCGACATACTGAAAGAATTAATATATAAGATTTTACACTAAAAAATAATCCAATCATGAACAAATCAACACGACGTGACTTTCTTACAAAATTGACTTTGACGGCAGCAGGGGTAAGCCTTGGCGCCAACGTATTTCCTGTACCTAATATTTTAAATAGTAACGTATTGGGAGCAAATGACAAAATACGGATGGGCTTTATTGGCATTGGCAACCGCGGTTCGCAGTTACTGGGGCTGTTTATGAAAAATCCCGATTGCGAAGTAGCTGCTCTTTGCGATATCTACGAGCCGTATTTATCGCGTAATCGCAGCGCTGTCGACCCACGTTTAGTCAATGACTTAGGCGGACAGATACCTACGATGGGCGAACAGTTTGCAACAAAACCTGTTTTATACAAAGACTGGCGTAAACTACTTGAAGATAAGACGATTGACGCCGTTGCCATTGCAACACCCGACCATTGGCATGCTTTGCAAACCATTGCCGCCATTCAGGCCGGTAAGGATGTATACGTGGAAAAACCGTTGACTATTACCTTGTTAGAAGGCCGAAAGATGATTGAGGCGCAAGCTGCAAGCAAACAGATTGTAGCAGTCGGACTTAATCGTCGGGGTAATGCTTTTTATCAAAAGTTAGCCAAAGAAATACCGGCAGGAAAGATCGGCAAGGTGTCCGTTGCACGGGCTGCCCGTATCAATGCAATGAGCCCTGATGGCATAGGAAGTATGAAACCCGAAAATCCGCCGGCCGGCTTCGACTGGGATGCATGGTTGGGACCACGCGCCTACCGTCCGTATCAATACAATATCGCACCCTACAAATTCCGCTGGTGGAGCGACTTTTCGTCGCAAATGGGCAACTGGGGTGTACATTACATGGATGCCATTCGCTGGATGATGGGCGAAAAGGCGCCGGTAGTCATCAGCGCCCACGGCGGGAAATACGTTTTGACACACGATGCCGATATCCCCGATACAATGCAGGTAACCTACGAATTTGCTTCAGGCGCAATGATCACATTTTCAATATTTGAGGCAAACGGAGGGGCATTTTTTCCACGTGGTGAAGTGGAATTGCGCGGCACAAAAGGCACATTGTTTGCAAGCGAAAATGGCTACCAGATTGTACCCAACCGTCCCGGACAATTCCAGTCATGGAGATCGTTGATGGAAGCCGAAGAGATGACCGGTAACAACGAAATGCTGGCTGATGGCTCAAGTGGCGACAGCACAGCAGCCGTGATACGTAACTTCCTCGATTGCGTAAAATCGCGTCAGACGCCTTTCTGTCCGTTGGAAGAAGGACATCGCTCAACAAGTTTTGCACATTTGGCCAACATAGCATTGGCCACCAAAGAACGCCTGCAATGGGATCCCGATAAAGAACGTTTCACCAACAGCTCCAAAGCAAACGAACTACTTCACTATAACTATCGGAGCCAGTGGAAAATGTTTGGCTTATAAAAATGTACAGTCAGATGTTTTAAAATGATCACCCTTACCCAAACATCCGTTTAAAATTCGAATAAAAAATCTTGTCAACAACGCTACGAGGTAATCGTAATCCGGTTATTTCTGTCGGTGGATTCGCAGTATTGAATTTATCTGCCGGTATTGTTTCGCCGGTTGCAAGGAAAATCCAATGTGAACGCCATGTATTGTACAGACTTTGGCATTGCCTATCAATATTTGTTACAGCCCCAAGTCCTGTGTCCGATCCATACATTATTCTGTCCTGATATGTATTGAAAAAATTCTTTACTTTGTCACGGTTTTCAATCGTATGAAGATGTACATGCCCCATACGTGCTGACAGGTCGACTGTAAAATTCGGATATTTGTCAAAACGGCGGGCTACTTCGTCCAGATTCCATTCGAGGCTTCCGATATGTGCGCCGATAAATTTCAACCGCGGATAAGCATCCAACAGATGGTCACGTGCTGCAATCTGTTCATTATATGACGGGGCGTCAGGATGCTGGTACATGTGATATTCGGGATGACTTCGGTAGTAACTCAAATCGTTTCCCATCGTGATTTGCTCGTATGGCAACCAGCAATTACGCGGTTCTCCCAAATGAGCCACAAGCGGTATACCTTCTTTTTCGAGATACGCAAAAACAGGTACAAATGCCTGATTATCTGCCATCACATATTTTCCGGTACTGTCTTTTATCACCATCCCGATATTCTTCCAAATCTTGATTCCTTTCGCACCGGCGTTCATACATTTTTCAATCTGAGCGATGGTTTTGTCCGTAAATGATTCGTTTCCATATTCCGATGCAGAAAATGTTCCAAGAAAATCGATCATACCGGGGTATTTGTCTTTCAAGGTTTTTGCATTGAAAAACTGTTCGTCAATGGCTTCATTCGAATCTACATTGATAGTAAGGATGTGCATGTTAACGGATGAGGCGTATTTCAAAAAAGCATCAACAGAGACATTGTAGTGAAAATGCGAATCTGCCTTAGGTGCTTTTTCGAAGTCATCAGGCAAATAATATGCATCGTCGCCACAAGATATAAACGATGTTCCAAGTTCCACTGCAAAAATACCGCCAATACTTTTTTTAATAAATAATCGTCTGTTCATATATTTTAAGAAATCATTTTGCAGTTGTAGAAAACGAGTAGGGCAGATCAGCCGGTTGCGTGCCTCTGTTGCGATTCGGTTGGCTGTTCATTTGGAACAACAACGATCCGCCCTGATGTAAGTCAGCATGTTTCAGGTAATTTTTTGTATAAGAACGGCCATTGAAATCAAGTGATTGTACATACATATTTGTTGCATTATTATCGCGTGCTTCTATAACTAATTCTTTGCCGTTTTCGAACTTCAATGTAGCTTTCGGAAACAAAGGCGCTCCCAGTATATATTCGTCCGTTCCCGGACAAACCGGATAAAATCCGAGTGCACTGAATACGTACCAGGCCGATGTCTGTCCGTTGTCTTCGTCGCCGCAATAACCGTCGGGCGTCGGCGTATACAGTTGATCCATCACACGACGCGCCCAGTATTGCCCTTTCCATGGTTCGCCTGCGTAGTTATACATATAAATCATGTGTTGAATAGGCTGATTGCCATGCGCATAATTGCCCATATTCATGATCTGCATTTCGCGAATCTCGTGGATGACAATCCGGTAATAACTCTCATCGAAAACCGGCGGAACGGCAAAAACGGAATCCAGCATCTGCACAAAACCGTTTTTCCCTCCCATCAAATCAATCAGTCCCTGCGGGTCGTGGAACACCGACCAGGTATAATGCCAACTATTGCCTTCCGTAAAAGCGTCGCCCCATTTCAACGGCGAGAATGGCGACTGAAACTTACCATCCTCATTCTTTCCACGCATCAGGTTGGATTCTTTGTCGAACAGGTTTTTGTAATTCATTGCCCTTTTGGCAAATAAGTCAATTTCTGATTGAGGGCGTTTCAGTTCTTTGGCCATTTGGTAAATACACCAGTCGTTGTAGGCATATTCGAGCGTGCGTGCGGCATTTTCGTTAATCTTTACATTATAAGGAATATAACCAAGTGTGTTGTAATAATTATGTCCCAATCGGCCAACCGATCTGATACGGGGGTGAACGTTTTCAGTCGCGTGAAGCAGCCCTTTGTACAATGTTTCCACATCGTCCACTTTGACTCCTTTCAGGTAGGCGTCGACCAAAATCGAAGCTGAATTGTTGCCTATCATGCAATCACGATGACCCGGACTTGCCCATTCGGGAAAGAAACCGCTTTCTTTGTAGGCATTGATCAACCCTTCCTGAATTTCTTTGTTGCGCGACGGAAACATCAGGTTCAGAAAAGGAAACAGACAACGGAAGGTGTCCCAGAAACCTGTGTCTGTATACATATATCCGGGCAGAACTTCACCATTATAAGGACTGTAGTGAACAATCTTCCCTGCTGCATCAATTTCATACAATTTTCTGGGAAACAGCAACGAACGGTACAGGCAGGAATAAAATGTCCGCAACTGGTCTAAATTACCACCTTCCACTTTGATACATCCCAACACCTTGTTCCATTCTTCTTTACCTTTGGCTGCAATTTGGTCGAAACTGTTGTTGCCAAGTTCTTTCATGTTTAGTTCGGCTTGCTCATAGCTGATAAATGAGGAAGCTACTTTGGCATGAACGATTTCACCTTTGCGAGTCTTGAATCCGATAACAGCGCCCGCATGATTGACCGTCTGTTCCAATACATTTGTCATCAATGTACTATCGGAAAATGTTGCGCGGAAAGTAAATGGTTTGTCGAACGTAATCACAAAATAATTTCTGAAATTTTCGGGTACTCCGCCGCTATTACGGGTCGTATATCCGGTTATTTTATTTTCGCCGGGAATCACTTTAATGGAAGAACCCCTGTTGAGTGCATCTATAACGACAAAAGAACTGTCGCTTTCCGGAAATGTAAAACGAAACATAGCAGCACGGTCGGTCGGAGCAATTTCTGTTATTACATCGTGCTCAGCCAGATAGACCTTGTAATAATATGGTTTGGCCGTTTCCGCTTTATGCGAAAACCAACTGGCACGTTGCTCTTCGACAAAGACAGGCGAACCGGTAACCGGCATAATCGCAAATTGTCCGTAATCGCCGATCCACGGACTTGGCTGGTGGGTTTGCTTGAACCCGTTGATCTTTGTATCGGTGTAAGTATACATCCAACCGTTCCCCATTTTGCCGGTTTGCGGTGTCCAGAAATTCATTCCCCAAGGGAGCGCGATAGCGGGATATACATTACCTGTCGACAGTTGGAAAGTATTCATGGTGCCCATCAGCGGATTCACGTACTCAACCGGGTCGAACGTCTCGGCTGTAATTTTTCCGAAACAGGAAAGCAACAGCGTGTAAATAAGCGTAAAATAGATTTTTTTCATTATGTTTTTTTTAAATATTTTTTTTGGGGGGGAGGGCAAACACACAGGTTTGCCCCTACATATTCCAGATTTTCCACGAGACAAACGCTTGCAACAACAACATTTCCAATCCGTTCTTTACAGTTGCACCCTGCGCTTTGCCTTTGCGCATAAAGAGCGTTTCGTCGGGATTATAGAGTAAGTCGTAAAGTAAGTGTTTGGATGTCAGCGATTCGTATGGTATTTTAGGACATTCTTCGATATGCGGATACATGCCAAGCGGAGTGGCATTGACAATTACGGTATATTCGTCAATCCATTCGGGCGTAACTTCATCGTAAGTAATGCAGCCGGGTTCCGGTTCGCGCGAAACAAATTGTACTTCGATACCCAACTGTTTCAATCCGTGATATACTGCTTTTGATGCGCCACCTGTACCCAATAATAACGCTCGATGATGTATTTCCTTATTGAGCAATGGCTCAATTGATTCTTTAAACCCGCTGATATCCGAATTGAATCCTTTCAGTTTCAACCTTTTGAAACGCCCGCGAATAAATTTAATGACATTTACCGCCCCAATCAGTCGGGCGTCTTTATCTATGTCGTCGAGCAAAGGTATCACCTGTGTTTTGTAAGGCAGGGTTACGTTCAGACCACACAATGTGGGATTTTCTTTGAGCACATTTTTCAATTCCTTTACATTGTTAATCTGAAAGTTCACATACTCGGCGTCAAAATTTTCGGACTTAAATTTCCTGTTAAAAAAATCTTTCGAAAAAGAATGTTCCAACGGATAGCCGATTAAACCGTATTTCTTCATTTATCGTATATCTATAATAATTCCAATTTTATCCCCCTCCGGAAGGGGTGGGGGGAGGTCTCAATTCTCAATTGCTTCCCTTCGGAAAGCCAAACATTAATTTTATACACTATTGAAAAGTCTCAATTCTCAATTCTCCCCCTTTGGAGGGGGCAGGGGGAGGTCCCAATTTCCCATTCATCTCGTATGCCTCAACAATGCGCTGCACAAGTTTATGGCGAACAATATCTTTTTTCGTAAACTCTACCCTTCCGATCCCGGGAACTTTCTTCAATATCTGCATCGCCTGAATCAACCCTGAAGTAGCTGACGCCGGCAAATCAATCTGCGTAATATCGCCGGTAACAATCATCTTGGCGTTCAATCCCAGCCGTGTTAAAAACATTTTTATCTGATGTGTTGTTGTGTTCTGCGCCTCATCGAGAATGATAACTGCATCATTCAACGTGCGACCGCGCATAAATGCCAACGGAGCAATCTGAATCACATTATTTTCCATATACTCTTTCAGCTTCACCGCAGGGATCATCTCTTGAAGCGCATCGTAAAGCGGTTGCAGATAAGGGTCTAACTTATCTTTCATCTCACCGGGAAGAAATCCGAGTTTCTCGCCTGCCTCAACTGCCGGACGGCTTAAAATGATTTTTCTCACCTGCTTATTTTTCAAAGCCTTGACAGCCAACGCGATTGCAATAAATGTTTTGCCGGTGCCTGCCGGACCGATCGTAAATATCAAGTCATTTTCATCAAAACTCTTTACCAACAACTGTTGATTTTCCGAACGCGCAACGATTGCCCGTCCGTTTATGCCATGGATAATCAGGTTGTCCTGTTTGGCTGCGCAAACCTCTTTGCCCTTGATGATATCGATAATAACTTCTTCAGTTAAAGCATTATATTCCTCACAGTACGATTCGATCTCTCTGATTTTTTTTACAAAAACATCCAACTCATCTTCATCGCCGATGATCTTGAGCACATTCCCCCTGGCCACTATACGTAACTTCGGGAAAAGTGTCTTTAACAGTTGAATATGCGCATTATTGACGCCATAGAACGACACCAAATCAACGCTTTCAAGTATATATATACGTTCGATCATTGTTGAATAACTGAATAACTGAATAATTGAATAACTGATGGTAAAATATTCCTGCTTCCCCGATTTCCCCGATTTCCCCAATTAATACAATCTGAAAATCCGTTCCATCTGTTTCCATTTTTCAGCCGAAGTGGCATTGGAAGCGGCATCTTGAAAAACAGACATATAGTCTTCCCAATCCTGTTGTAGAGGTAGTGTAGCCAGCCGTTCAAAAGCCTCGTCCCAGTCGAAATCGAGAGGTGTTTCCACAATCATAAACAGGCGATTGTCCAAAATATAAATTTCCATCTCGAGTATACCTACGCTGCGTATTCCTTCGCGTATTTCAGGCCAGGCTTCCTGCTCGCTATGACGTTTTACATACTCCTCAATCAATGACGGATCGTCTTTTAAATCAAGTGTTTGGCAATACCTCTTGGTAGGTATTGCATGTTGTTTGGTTGTATATCCCTGGCTCTTCATCTGTTTGAATTTTGGGGTAAAAGTAGTTGTTTTTTGACAAAAAATACATTAAAATTGAAACAAAAGTTATACATTTGTCAAAAAAAAACAATGTAAAATTGTTAAACCATTCAATATATTTTGATTATGAAAAGATTATTTATTTTTTTAGCGCTGTTGATTTTATGGGGAGGAAATAACTCCTGTAATACCGGTAAAAAAGAGATTTTAGCATCCGCATCGCCTGAAAGTCAGGGAGTTCCGTCAGAGGCAATCATTGCCTTTATCGACGAATTGAAACAGAACAATCTGAACATGCACAGTTTCTTGTTAGTAAGAAACGAACAGGTGCTTGCCGAATGTTACTGGCCTTATTTCAACGCCGATAAAAAGCACCGCATGTATTCTGTAAGCAAGAGTTTTACATCTGCGGCCATAGGCATGATGATCGATGAAGGCCGTATAACGTTAGATGATAAGGTGGCCGGTTTCTTTCCCGAATACCTGCCTGCCGATCCCCATCCATACATACTTCAGGCAACTGTGCGCGATTTGCTGATGATGTCTACATTCAATATTTCGACTTCCTATAATCCTTCAGACCTTGACTGGGTGGCCACTTTTTTTCAGGATTCACGTACGAAAGTCAAACCCGGTTCGCGCTTCAGCTACGATACAGCGGCTACCGTTGTTTTGTGTGCCATTGTTGAAAAGCTAAACGGCAAACCGATGCTTGATTATATGCGGCCTGTTTTTGACGAAACAGGTATTTCAAAGGATATATGGTGTGTCGAGTCGCCCGACGGACGTTCATGGACAGGGTCGGGCATCTTATGTACGACCCGCGACCTTGCCCGATTCGGACTTTTATGCCTGAACAGAGGCGCCTGGAACGGCAAACAGTTGATAAGCCGCGCTTATATGGATGCAGCCACTTCATCACAGATTGACAACGGCGGACGTGAAGATTCTGAACTGCGTTTTGGTTACGGATATCAATTCTGGTGCCTCAGAGACGGCGGTTTTGCATGTAACGGTATGGGTGCGCAATTGGCGCTTTGCCTTCCCGAAAAGAATTTAATGATGATTACCACCGGCGACAATCAAGCGATTGCAAACGGCACCGAACTCGTCATCAAAGCCTTTTTCAACCTTGTCGGGAAAATAGAAAAAACAAAACTGCCGGAAAACAAAGAAGCCCAACAATTATTAACTGAAAAAATAGCAACCGTATCCACCCCGCTTCCAACCGGCAGCACTACAACGGTCAATGCAGCAAAATATTCGGGCGTACGTTATTTGTTGTCTGATAACAATATGGAAATCAAATGGATGAGCATCGATATCACCCCCGAAAAATGTATCATGCACTATGAAAACAATGTAGGCGAACACAGCATCACGCTTGGAATGGGCACATATTTCTTTCAAAAATTCCCCGAAAAATATTACGGCGCCCGGATTGGAACCAAAGACACAAACTATGATACTATCGCCGCAGCTGCATGGCAGGACGAAAACACCCTGTCAGGCATTATCTATGCCATCGACAACTATTTTGGCTCCATCCATTTTACCCTGTCATTTTCAAACGACAAATTAAATGTTACCATGCGAAAAACAGCCGAATGGTTCTTCGACACCTATCAAGGTTCAGTCGAAGGCTCTGTTGCCGGCGGTTGATGTTCTAAAAAAACGTTGTTTGTAAAAAACATTTTGGTTGATTTTTGTTGTTTGTAAAAAACAATTTAGTTGGTTTTTGTTGTTTGTGAAAAACATTTTGTACCTTTGTGGTCTGAATATTTTAAAAATGGAAGAACTTTTTGATTTTTTTTACAGGGAATTGCGGAAGACTGACCTTTCGTTTCAAAGATATCTTATGGACGATATTGATTGGGAAGGGCGATTGTCGGCTATTACAGGTGCAAGAGGTACAGGGAAGACCACAATGATTTTTCAGCATATCAAACGGACTTTCGGGAACTCACCAAAAGAAGTGTTGTATGTCAGCGCTGATAATATTTGGTTTTCGGGCAATAGACTGTTCGATCTGGCAAATGATTTTGAAAAACAAGGTGGTAAGTACTTATTTATTGATGAGGTGCATAAGTACGAAAACTGGTCGCAGGAAATCAAGAATATTTACGACTCTTTTAGTGATTTGAAAGTAGTAATTACCGGTTCTTCCATGTTGCAAATTCACAAAGGTAACGCCGATTTGAGCAGGAGGGCTGCACATTATGTTTTGCATGGTATGTCATTCAGGGAGTTTTTGAAATTCGACCAAAATATTGATATTGTAAAATATACACTTGAAGATATTTTGCTCAACCATATTGAAATAGCAGGCAGTATTATTGATAAGATAAGGCCTTTACCGTTGTTCAATGTCTATTTGAAACAAGGTTATTATCCTTATTATAAGTCTGATAAACGGTTTTATCTGTCGAAATTGGCAAATACGGTTAATTTGATCCTGGAAATGGATTTACCTTCGATTGAACCAATAGAATTGTACTCGATACGAAAAATCAAAAAATTATTGTGGATTATTTCGCAGTCGGTGCCATTTACTCCGAATATCACCGAACTTGCGAATAATTTGAATGTCAGCAGAAACAGTTTGTTGAATTACTTGACAATTTTGGAACGTGGCGGACTTGTGTGCTTGTTAAAAAGCAATACAAAAGGCATAAATTCGTTGGCGAAACCCGAAAAAATTTACCTCAACAATCCCAATCATATTTATGCCTTCGATGCCAATAAACCTAATACAGGCAATTTACGGGAGACTTTTTTTATGAATCAGCTACAAGCAGTTAGTGAAGTAACTTCTGCCAATACTGCTGACTTTACGGTTGATAACCGGTATATTTTTGAAATTGGCGGTAAAAATAAAGGACATGAACAGATTATTGGCTTAAACAATGCTTTTATGGCTTTGGATAATTTGGAATACGGCTTTGGAAATAAAATTCCGCTTTGGCTTTTTGGAATGTTGTACTGAAACTGCAGGGAAAATGACAGGACGGAGGGTGCATTTCAATGCCAGATTCGGACTTTTATGCCTGAACAGAGGCGTCTGGAACGGAAAACAGTTGATAAGCCGCACATATATGGACGAAGCCACTTCATCACTGATTGACAACGGCGGACGTGAAGACTCTGAACTGCGCTTTGGCATGGAATATCCAGTCTTACGGGTGGTTCTCAATTAAATCTGATCGAAGTGCAGCGTTAATCCAGACTGTTTTGTCCTGTCGTATTTGCAATACGGCAGTTTGTAACTACTTTGTACCTTATTCCAATATAAAGGATGTGTTCAAATTGAAGAAAGTTGGCGTGTCGGCCAATGCGTTAGTGAAAAGAAAAAATGTCACAAAAAATGTTTACATTTGACGAAACTTTTATATCTTTGCCGCTTTTATTGATAAAGAGATGAAAACTTACACTTTAGATGAAGTACAGGACAAACTCATCGGGAAAATCGGAACGCCTGACCGCGACCTGTTTGAATATGAACTTCAAATGGATTTAATAGGCAAAGCTATAAGACAAACGCGACAGGAACGGAACTTGACACAGGAGGAATTGGGAAAGTTGATTGGTGTTCAAAAAGCCCAAATTTCACGACTTGAAAAAAGAACAGGTAACGTAACAATGGACACATTATTAAGAGTTTTTACCGCGCTAAAAGCAAAAGTAAGCATGCAAGTTGAACTACCCAACATTAATGTAAGTCTTGGGCAATAATCAAATATGAATGACAATAAGAGAATAATTTTTTACATCTTCTTTTTGGTTACAGTGTTGTTTGGTAACTCTGTTTTTGCCCAAAACACATTCAGGGCAATCATCAGAGACGCCGACACAAAAGAGGTGTTAATTGGCGCGTCAGCCGCTATAATAGGTACTACAATCGGTAATGTAGCAGATGCAAACGGTATTGTAACCATCCAAAATATTCCCGACGGCGAACAAATCATTGAGTTTTCCTATATCGGTTACGAAACAAAACAGCAGAGATTTACATTTCCGCTATTGAACAACGACACGATATCTGTATTTTTAGAAGATGCTTCTTCCGAACTGGGCGAAGTGGTCATTTCATCCACGCGAAGCAACCGCTCAATCGCAAATATTCCTACACGCATTGAATTTATCGGCTTGGAGGAAATTGAAGAAAACGGAAACATGAACCCGGGCGGCATTCGGATATGGGAACGTTTTTCTATCTATGTAAACTGCGAAAATCTTTCCAATGTACGGCAAACACGTTTCGAAAGCATTTATTCCGGAACAAGAACAAACCCTGTTTTCAAAGACATT